>Ga0116227_10001038_pt1 | contig 59671 bp, 46 predicted proteins | sample S1TSphgellanicum_FD_89693 | JGI IMG/M metagenome (GOLD analysis project Ga0116227, IMG submission 89693) | Host-associated microbial communities from peat moss isolated from Minnesota, USA - S1T2_Fb - Sphagnum magellanicum MG | ecosystem: Host-associated > Plants > Peat moss > Unclassified... | reverse complement strand
CTGATTCTCGGCGTGTTCGCCCTCGCCGTGGTGCTGGCGCTGAAGGGCGGCTTTGCTGATCTCAGCCACCTGCCTGCCGAGCGTCTCAGCATTCGCGGTGACCGCAGCTGGCTGCAGACCATCGAAGTCTTCAGCGTGCCGGTGCTGTCGTCCATCGCTGCACAGGAACTGGTCTCGCGCGTGCTCGCCATGCGCAGTCCGCAACTCGCGCGCAAGGCAACCATTACCGCAGGCTTTATCTATCTGCTGGTCGGTCTGGTGCCGGTGGCGCTGGGTCTGGTGGCGGTGCAGCATCTGGGCGCCAACGTTGATCCCGAACAGGTGCTGTCACGCTTCGCCAAGGAAAACCTGAGCCTGCCGTTCTACATCCTGTTTCTTGGCGCACTGGTCTCGGCGATTCTCTCGACCCTGTCCGGCGCGCTGCTCGTCGCCGGATCGCTGGCAGCACATAACCTGGTCATGCCGCTGACGCCAAACCTGAGCGAATCGAAAAAGGTGTTGATGAACCGTGGCGCGGTGGTGCTGTTTGGCATCACGTCCTACCTCATCGCCCTCAGCAGCGAGAGCGTCTACAGCCTCGTGCAGGAAAGCGCCGCGCTGGGATCGACCGGCATCCTGGTGGTGATGGTGTTCGCGCTGTGGAGCGAACGCATCGGCGGCGCAGCCAGCGCCTATGCGGCGCTACTGGCGAGTTTGGCCTGTTACATCATCGGCGACCATTTCTACGCGTTTGAGTATCCGTATCTGACTTCGTTGGCGGCGGCGTTGGGAGCCTACGTCCTGCTGATTCCATTCAACAGGACAATCAACGTAGAGCGGGTTAGCACAGCGTAGGCTGCTCTACTGAATCAAGGAAAATAGCAGGGACAGGCACAGCGCGAAGGTAAGTATGATCAGGCCCAGTCGTCGCCAGTTTTGGCTCGACATGAGGATCAGTTCTTTCTGAGTCGTGGCCCCGGGGAATATGGTGCAGCCGAGACCAAACAAAATAAGACAGCTATACAGTTTGAAGGCACCACGGTGGACGTGATGGCCCTGCAGGTCTGGAATTACAAACGCGAAGATGATGGCCAAGCTGGCCAGTAGGAAGGCAACGAGGCTAATTGGATCCAGCAGATCCTCGAGAATGACCGACCCTTCGTTTTTTGCGACCAGCCATATCAGGAAGGCAATGATCACAACGTTGAATGCTGCTTCAACCATGGGTAGTACTGGCCTTAGCTATCTCATTGCAGTTTTTCAATGACTGCCTGCAAGCGCTGCACCGCGCCATCCACATCATTCAACTTGTCCAGCCCAAACAAACCAACACGGAATGTTCTGAAGCTCGTTGACTCACCACACATGAGCGGTACGCCGCCCGCAGATTGCAGGCCGAGTGCAACCAGTTTCTTGGCATTGCTGATGTCGGCATCCTCGGTATATGAGACGACAACGCCGGGCGCTTCAAAGCCGCTGGCGGCGACGCTGGGATAGCCGTTGGTGGCCAGCATGGCGCGCACTTTTGTGCCCAGCGTCGACTGTGCATTGCGCAGGGTTTCGAGTCTGCAGGCGAGGGTATCGTTCATGGCGTCGCGCAGACGCAGCAGGCCTTCGGTGGGCATGGTCGCGTGATAGGCGTGGCTGCCATCTTCGTAGGCTTGCATGATCTGCTGCCACTTCTTGAGATCCGCGGCGAAGCTGGTGCTGGTGGTTTCATCGAGACGTTTTTTTGCCGCGGCGCTGAACATGACCAGCGCTGCGCAGGGTGAGGAACTCCAGCCTTTTTGTGGCGCGCTGAGCAACACATCCACGCCACAGGCTTGCATGTCGACCCAGATCGCGCCGGAAGCCACACAGTCAAGGACGAACAGGCCGCCGTGTGCGTGCACGGCTGCTGCGACGCGTTTCAGATAGTCGTCGGGCAGGATGATGCCGGACGCGGTTTCAACATGCGGGGCAAACACCAGATCGGGTTTTTCATGGCGGATGCTGGCTTCGACTTCTTCGATGCTGGGCGGCGCGTACGGTTGTTGCTCGCCGCTGGCAATGGGCTTGGCCTGCAGCACGATACTGCGTGCAGGGATGCTGCCCATGTCGAAAATCTGCGACCAGCGATAGCTGAACCAGCCGTTGCGGATGACGAGGCAGTTCTTGCCCGTCGCAAACTGTCTCGCGATGGCCTCCATGCCGAAGGAGCCGCCACCCGGCACCACAGCCACGGCTTCAGCCTTGTAGACCTGCTTCAGCGTGGCGGAAATGTCACGCATCGCCTGCTGGAACAGCTTGGACATGTGATTGACGGCGCGGTCGGTGAAGACGACGGAATATTCCAGCAATCCATCGGGATCGACGGCGGGGAAGTGGCGGGACATCAGGGTGCTCCGAAATTCAGAATCAGGGGTGAAGTCTGCCTGATTTCTGTGACGAAAAATGAGGTTTGATGGGTCGGATGGGGTAGGGTGCGCCGTGCGCACCGTTTTCATTGAAGCTAGCAGCGGTGCGCGCAGCGCACCCTACGCAACGCTGCGTAGCTGCAGCGCATGCGCGCAGAGTCCGATCAATGCCAGCGCGCTCAGCAGACACAGCGTCGCCCAGAACCGGTATCGCCGCGTCATGCTTTTTTGCGTGAGCGTGGAGAGGATGAAGGGGCGGCGGTCGGGTGGCTTGGCGAGGACGTGCAGATCGGGGTCCAGCGAGAGTTCCACATGTTGCGCGCGCACCTGTTCGAGTGCGGCGCGGCGTGCGACTTCCCACTCCTGCATGTCGATCTGGCCGTCGCCGTTGGTATCAAAGCGTTTCAGCAGGTTGTGCTTGTCGCGTTTCCACTCGGCCATGAGTTCGCTGACATCGCGCGATTCGTTGAGGTCGAGGATAGCGGTCTGAGTGCGGAACCAGCCGGTGGCGTAGAGCGGGTCGCCGATCAGGATCAGTTTTTCACTGTAGCGGTAGTTGCCAAAGCTGAGCCAGCTGTCGCGATCGGGTGGCCGGTGGGGCCGCTGTACCGGCCCGCCCCAGCTGCGGCTGACCGTTGGCGTGACGCTGGCGTAGTCGGGATCAACAATGCATTCGCCGGTGGTATCGGCCAGCAAGAACAGCTCGCCGGAAGTGTCTTCTTCAATGGTGCGCCACTGGTTGTCCTTGCCGTTGCGGTTGCGCTCCTGCACCCGGTATGACCACCACACGCAAGGTGTGTCGGAGAGCGGCGAGACGATCGGCGGGCCTGGCAGCAGGCGTGCGTGCCCACTGAGTTCCACATAACCCTGCGCGGCGGAGCGGATCAGCGAGGTGGGCGTGTCCTCCATCAGGCGCGCGCGGTAGATCAGCACAAAGCCGCTGGCGAGCAGCGCAATGCAGCCCAGCGCGACCAGCAGCAGGCAGAAAAACAGCTGCCCGCTGCCGAGGCCCAGGATGATGTGGTGAAGCGTGGTCAAGCCGGGGACTTAGCTGCGGAACAGGGCGCCAACGTCAACGTCAGCCTTTTCACCCTCGCTGAATTCCAGCAGTACGCCTGACTTGAAGCCAAAGAGGCGCGCAATGATCACGTCCGGAAATTCTTCCAGGCGCACGTTAAAGGCGTTGACGGTTTCGTTGTAGAACTCGCGGCGGTCACTGATGGCGTTTTCAAGGCCGGTGATGCGGCCCAGCAGGTGCTGGATCGACTGATTGGCGCGCAGCTCCGGATAGGCCTCAACGGTGGCGGTGATCTTGCCCAGGCCTGCGCTGAGCGCGGACTGTGCGGTGCCGACGCCCTTGACGTCGCCGCTCTGGCGCGCGCCATCGGCGGCGGAGCGCGCGGCCATCACCTGCGATAGCGTTTCGCGCTCAAACTGCATGTACTGCTTGCAGGTTTCCACCAGCTTGGGCAGCTCGCTGTGGCGCTGCACCAGCAGGATATCGATATTGCTCCAGGCCTTGCCGATGCCGTGCTTGAGGTTGATCAGGCCGTTGTAGATGACGATGCCGTAGATGACGGCAACGGCAACGACGGCAAGCCCGATGTACGACATAACCATGTTATCCCCTTAATTTGATGCTTTTTTCAGGCCCAAAGGATGAAGCAAATGGAACCAGCGCGCTACCATAGCGTCTGAGTAGCTATATTCGCGATATTTCACGAGCTAGAAAACCTTAAGGTGTCCTGTGCGCAAGTCTTTATTGTTGTTGGCCTCATTTGCTTTTGCCCTGCCGCTGCTGTCCGGCTGTACCGGACTGGGGGCACTCAATTCATTCACGACGGACGCGGGGTACCACGTCGCCAGCAATATCCAGTATGACCGCACCACGGGTGAGGCCCTGGATGTCTACAACTATGCGCAGGCGCAGAATGCACCGGTGGTGGTGTTCTTCTACGGCGACCGCTGGAGCAAGGGCAGCAAGGACAGCTACAAGTTCGTCGGCCAGGCGCTGACCGCGCAGGGCTTCGTGGTGGTGGTCGCGAATTACCGCGAGTATCCGCTGGTGCGCTTCCCTGCCTTTGTGCAGGACGCCGCCAAGGCGGTGAAGTGGACACGTGACAATGTGGCCAAGTTCGGCGGTGACCCCAACAAGATTTTCGTGATGGGCCATGACTCGGGCGCGCACATTGCGTCGATGCTGGCGCTCAACGAAAGCTATCTCAAGGCCGTCGGCGGCAGCCGCAGCTGGCTCAAGGGCATGATCGGCCTGGCCGGCCCTTACGATTTCATGCCGCTCACCGCGCCCGATCTGCGCGACATGTTTGGCCCGCCGGATCGTTACGAGCAGTCGCAGCCGATCCTGTTTGTGGACGGCCAGAATCCGCCGATGCTGCTGCTGCATTCCGAGGATGACCAGGTGGTGCTGGTCAAGAACACCCGCAATCTTGCGCGCGCCGTGGCCAAGGCTGGCGGCCCGGTGGAAACACTGATTTATCCCAAGATCAGCTGCATGACCTTCAATAGCCACAGCTGCATCCTGGACACCATTTCGGCGCCGCTGCGCAAGCAGTCGGACGTGCTGGCAGGCATCAGTGATTTCATCAAGCGCCGCGCCAGTGGCGCGGGTGCGATCAACCCGATTCTGCCGAATGGCGATCTGACGACCGCTCCGGATTCCGGCCCGGCCTTGTCGAACCCGGCGCCGCTGACGGTTGAAGATGTTTCGCCCATTGGCCAGCCCACGCCGGTCATTGAGCAGCCGACCCCGGTGACGCAGTGATCCGACCGTTTCAGGGCATCACGCCCAAGCTGGCGCCCGGTGTCTATATCGATGAATCGGCGCAGGTGATTGGCGATGTCACGCTGGGGGAAGATGCCTCGGTGTGGCCGCTCACCGTGGTGCGTGGTGACGTCAACAAGATCAGCATCGGCGCACGCAGCAATGTGCAGGACAACTGCTGCCTGCATGTCACCCACGACGGCCCGTACACGCCCGGTGGTGTCGAGCTGATCATTGGTGAAGAGGTTACCGTGGGGCATGCGGTGACCCTGCATGCCTGCACCATTGGCAACCGCTGCCTGATCGGCATGGGCGCCATCGTGCTGGACCGTGCGGTGCTGGAGGACGAATGCTTCATCGCCGCCGGGGCCATTGTTTCGCCGGGCAAGCGGCTCAAGGGCGGTTGGCTTTACCGTGGCACGCCGGCGCAGCCGGTACGCGAGCTTACCGAGGCAGAACGCGATAATCTTCGCTATTCGGCGGCGCATTACGTGCGGCTCAAGAATAAATATCTAGCGAGCGAATGAAGTCAACCATCAAAGTCGTTGAAGTCGGGCCACGCGACGGCCTGCAGAACGAAAAGCAGTTGCTTCCCGCGGCCACCAAGATCGAACTGATCCAGCGTCTCGCCGATGCCGGCCTGCCGGTGGTGGAAGCCACCAGCTTTGTCAGCCCCAAGTGGGTGCCGCAAATGGCGGACGCCGATGAGGTGCTGGCAGGCGTCAGCCGCAAGGCAGGCGTGGGCTATCCTGTGCTGGTCCCCAACGTACAGGGCCTTGAGCGCGCGTTTGCGGCAGGTGTTGGCGAAATCGCGGTATTCACCGCGGCATCCAGTGCATTCACCCAGAAGAACATCAACGCGACGGTTGAAGAATCGCTGGCGCGTCTGGCGCCGGTGATCGAACAGGCGCTGGCCAGGAACGTCAAGGTTCGTGCTTACGTTTCCACTGCGCTGGGTTGCCCCTACCAAGGCGAAGTGCCGGTGTCAGAAGTGGTGCGCGTGACCCAGGCTCTGGTCGATCAAGGCTGCTATGAAATCTCATTAGGTGACACGATCGGCGTCGGCACGCCGAAGAAGGCGCGCGAAATGCTGCGCGCCTGCGCAGATGCGGTCGGCATGGACAAGCTGGCGGCGCACTTTCACGACACCCGCGGCCAGGCCCTGGCCAATGTCCTGGCTTGTCTTGAGGAAGGCGTGCGCGTGGTGGATGCTTCGGTTTCCGGCCTCGGCGGCTGCCCTTACGCCAACGGCGCCAGCGGTAACCTGGCGACCGAGGATCTGGTCTACATGCTTCACGGCATGGGCTTTGAAACCGGTATTAACCTGGATGCTTTGGTGGAAACGGCCATTTGGATTTCCGGCCAGCTCGATCGCCCACCCGCCAGCAAGCTCGCACGCGTCAAGAGATCAGCCTAAAATCGCGGCCTCGTTAAAGAGGGGAGCAAGCCGTGAATAAGATCTATCCCAGCGCCGCTGCGGCGCTGGCTGATGTGGTTGCAGATGGGCAAACCTTGGCGGTCGGCGGGTTTGGCCTGTGTGGTATTCCAGAAGCCCTGATCGCAGCACTGCGCGACAGCGGCAAGAAAAATCTCACCGTGATTTCCAACAACGCAGGTGTCGATGGCTTTGGCCTTGGCATGCTGCTGAAAACGCGCCAGATCAAGAAAATGATCTCGTCCTACGTCGGTGAGAACAAAGAGTTTGAACGCCAGTATCTGGCGGGCGAACTCGAACTCGAATTCACCCCGCAAGGCACGCTGGCTGAAAAGCTGCGCGCAGGTGGTGCAGGCATTCCAGCGTTCTTCACCAAGACCGGTTACGGCACCATCGTGGCCGAAGGCAAAGAGACGCGCGTGTTCGATGGCGATCATTACGTGATGGAACGCAGCCTGCGCGCTGACGTTTCTCTGGTGAAAGCGTGGAAGGCGGACACTTCTGGCAACCTCGTGTTCCGCAAGACCGCACGAAACTTCAACCCGATGGTGGCCACTGCTGGCCGCATCACGGTAGCCGAGGCAGAAGAGATTGTTCCGGTGGGCTCGCTTGATCCCGACAACATTCACACGCCGGGTATCTTCGTGCAGCGCCTGGTGCTCAACGCCACGCCTGAAAAGCGCATTGAACAGAAAACGATGAGGAAAGCCTAATGGCCTGGAACCGTGACGAGATGGCTCAGCGCGCGGCAGGCGAATTGCGCGATGGCTTTTATGTGAACCTGGGAATTGGCCTGCCGACACTGGTCGCCAACTTCATTCCGGAAGGCATGGATGTGTGGTTGCAGAGCGAGAACGGTTTGCTCGGCATTGGCCCGTTTCCGGGTGAAGATGAAGTCGATGCCGACCTGATCAACGCCGGCAAGCAAACCATCACCACCCTGCCGGGCAGTGCGTTCTTCAGCAGCGCCGATTCCTTCGCGATGATTCGCGGCGGCCACATCAACCTGTCGATTCTCGGCGCCATGCAGGTAACGGATACCGGCGACATCGCCAACTGGATGATCCCCGGCAAGATGGTCAAGGGCATGGGCGGCGCGATGGATCTGGTGGCAGGCGTCAAGCGCGTGATCGTGCTGATGGAGCACACCGCCAAGGGTGGCGAACATAAAATCCTTACAAAGTGCACGCTGCCATTGACCGGCCTCAAGGTGGTCAACCGCATCATCACCGAGCTTTGTGTATTGGATGTCACCCCGATGGGGCTTAAGCTAGTGGAGTTGGCGCCGGGCGTTAGCGCTCAGGAAGTGCGCGAGAAAACCGGCGCACCTGTCATTGCTTGAAAAATACGGAAACAGGGAATTAAAAGTATGACCAAGAAACTCGTGCTACTGCGCCACGGCCAGAGCCAATGGAACCTCGACAACCGTTTCACCGGTTGGGTGGATGTCGATATCACTGAGCAGGGCCGCAACGAAGCGCAGAACGCTGGCAAGCTGATGCGCGAAGAAGGGCTGATGTTTGATGTCGCCCACACCTCCGTGCTCAAGCGCGCCATCAACACCCAGCATGCTGCGCTGGCTGAAATGGATCAGCTGTGGATTCCGGTGAACAAGAGCTGGCGCCTGAACGAGCGTCACTACGGCGCACTGCAGGGTCTCGACAAGTCCGAGACCACCGCCAAGTACGGCGAAGCACAGGTCAAGGTCTGGCGTCGTTCCTACGACATCCCGCCTCCGACCATGGACGAGAACGACGGTGGCCATCCGCGCTTTGATCGTCGCTACAGCAAGCTGGACGCAACGGCGCTGCCGGGTACCGAATCACTTGCCACCACGCTGGATCGCGTGCTGCCTTACTGGCACGACGCGATTGCGCCGCAGCTCAAGTCTGGCCAGACGGTTCTGGTGACTGCGCACGGCAACTCGCTGCGCGCGCTCTACAAGTACCTCAACAACATTGCCAACGACCAGATTGTTGAGCTCAACATCCCGACCGGCATTCCCTTGCTGTTTGAACTGCACGACAATCTGTCGGTGAAGAACTTCCGCTATCTCGGCGATCCAGAAGCGGCGAAGAAGGCGGCCGAAGCGGTTGCGAATCAGGCTAAGGCTGCGAAGTAAGCGTTCATTACACTGCTGCAAGAAGAGCCGCGCGATGAGAATCGCGCGGCGTTTTTTTTCGTGCTTGTCATTCCGAACGCAGTGAGGAATCTTGCTGCCATCAATTAGGAATCAGAGACAAGATCCCTCACTGCGTTCGGGATGACAGAAAAGCATGGTTATTTCGGCTCAACGTAGAGCTTTGGAAACTGCTGCTGCAGATGCGTGACCTTGGGGCGGTCATTGATCGCGATGTACAGGTCATCCGGATGCAGGCGCGCGTAGTCCTGGTGATAGTCCTCGGCGACATAGAACGCGGGCAGGGGATTGAGCTGGGTGACGATCGGGCTGCCGAAAGCCTTCGCAGCGTTGAGCTGCTTGATATAGGCCGACGCAATGCGCTGCTGATCGGCATTGCTGAACCAGATGGCGGAACGATATTGCGTGCCGGTATCGGGGCCCTGGCGATTCAGTTCGGTAGGATCATGCGCCACCGAGAAGAACACGCGCAGCAATTGGCCCAGTGAAATCTGCGCAGGGTCATAAACCACCTGTACCGATTCCGCGTGGCCGGTATCGCCTTCGCTCACCTGTTCGTAATGCGCGGTATCGCCCTTGCCGCCAGCGTAACCGGAGGTAGCGCTGACGACGCCCTTCACATGTTGGAACACGGCTTGCACGCCCCAGAAGCAACCGCCGGAAACGACGATGCTGGCCTTGCCTGCAGTTGTTGCCAGCGGTGCGTCTACCGCGGGCGCCGCGACAGGCAACGTTGCCGCCTGTGAACTGCTGCAGGCGACCAGCGCGAGCGCAGAAGCGGCGAGCAAGGTGCGCGCATGGAATGCGAGCGAGAGGGGAAAGGAAGCCATGATCAAACTCCGCAAATGAATCACCCATGCAATCTACGCCATTGCATCGATGCAGGGCGCTTGCTGATTGATGATTTGTACGTGCGGATATGAAAGGCGGATGCCTAGACCGGTCTTGTCACGACCTGCGGGACTTCGTCCTGATTGATCAGACCATGACGCAGTAGCCAGGCGCGGCCATCTTCAGCATCGCGTTCAAACCATGCTTGCGCGCTGCCAAGTACAAAGGTGTAGCCCCAGGCATCCATGTCGGCAAATAGCTGCGCCTGCGAATAGCCCTCAAGCCGTTCGGCGAGCAGGGCCTGCAAGTAGCACACGCCGACTTCCTCGATGTCGTCGCCTTTGGCATCGGTATGCAGTGCGGCGCGGCGCGTGTCATCCATGCAGATGAAGTGACAGGCTTCGTGCAGCGCCGAATGTACCGGGGTATCGGTACGCACATATAGTGTGTTGCCGATCAGCCCCGCCTCGCGTTCGCCCCAGTAGCTGCCGGGAATCTCGGTGCCGTCCGCAACGTTTTCGATCTGCAATCCATAAATTTTCAGTAAATAGTTCAGGGCGGCCGCAGGCAAGGCCGCAATCGGCGTTACCTCGGGCTCAATAGGAGCAATATCTCTATCTGTACTGGGCATGATTTGATTTAGTATCCATCGCAGACCTGTGATCAAGCAGGCTAAAACGATAAATGCGTGAGGGGAGGAAGCACGAGCAAGTCTACAGTGTGGGCGAGTGTGGCTGTCGCTTGGGTGCTGGTATTAATGTTTACAGGCTGCCAGCGCAGCAGCACACCGGATGCCACGGCCGGCAGCGGTGATGGCGGTGGCAGTGGCAGTAGCAACGGCGCAGGCACCGAATTTGCCGCCAGCGGCAATACCTTTATGGCCATCGTGTCGCCCGGCAGCAACTGCATTCGGCCTGGGCTTTGCGGCCGCGCAGGCCGTGGGCGTGCATTAACGCCTTCATCGCGTATCTGCAGACGCCGGAAGGTTTGAAGGAGCTTCCACCGGAATATGCGTCACTGGCGCTGGAGGTGCCACTCAATTTTCCGCCCAAGCCATTTACCTTCAATGATATCGTTGCCAAAGCCGGGAAACCGATAAGCGTCCAGTAGATGCTTCGCTGTCTTGGTCACGAGCAAGGTGTGCCAGATTTTCTGCGACAGTGAAGGCCCTCAAAGGTTCTGCAGATCAGGGCTTTGGACATGGTCGACGACCTCAAATCACCCACACAATTTCACGAAAACTCTATAAAAAGAAAAGCCCGGCGTGCCGGGCTTTTGCTTTGCTTCGATACAACAGAAATAATTACTGCGATGCGCTCGCGACCGTTACCGATCCAATTGAGGCAATGCGATGCGCCAATTGATCCAATCGCGCGGTGAGATCTGCTATTTCTTTTTGTTGCGCAAGTTGTTGCGCAATTGCTTGCTGCTGGATGTCCAAAATCTGCGCTTCCTTTTGCTTTAGTACTTTTGCTTGTTTTTGTACTTCGTTGATGAGCATTGGCGTCAGTTCTTGATAACGAATCGCCTGTATTTGGCCTGAATCGTCTCTGACAACTAGATCGGGGCTGATCTTGGCGACATCCTCTGCCACAAGTCCATACTCTAGAGGCCCGTGAGGATCCTGCTTGTAATGAAATGTCACGGGCTTGAGCAACATCAGGACGTCGCTATGTTCTGCCATTGGCTTGATGTCCTGCTTGTAGCGAGACGATGACGTCTGAATCCCCAACTGCCCGTCACTTGTCACCAGCACCGGCACCCCAGTGACTGTTGAATTACTAATTCCTGAAATAAAAACCCTGTTCTGAGCATAAGGCCAATATCCAGCAACGTTATTGATCCCTCCAATTCGGATAGTGTCTGATTCAACGCCAGAGCTACCCCCGCCACGATTGCCAATATAAATATTGTTATCACCGCTCTGAAGGTTTATTCCTGCTTGAGCCCCCAAGGCCAGATTCTTTCCGGCATTAGTGGTGTTCGACAGCGCGCCTTCTCCGACAGCAACATTGCTCCGTCCGGTCTGATTGTCAAACAGTGCACCTTCGCCAATCGCAACATTGAGCATGCCAGTGGTGTTGTATGCCATTGCCCGGCCTCCCAAAGCGACGTTACAGCATCCGGTGGTGTTCTGCTGCAATACAGCCGTGCCAATTGCAATGTTGCGATTTCCCGTTGTATTCCAGTACAGGGCATTTGACCCGACAGCAACATTATCGAAACCTGTCGTATTTGCATAAAGTACAAGCGCACCAAAGGCACTGTTTCGGTAACCTTTGCTGGTGTCGAAAGTGCTTGTTGCATTGAAGGAACTATTCAAAGCCTGAGTACCTGCCGCTGTATTTTGGTTGGCGTCACTGACCGTAGAATTGGTCCCGGCAGCTCTCGCTGATATTGACGTTACTGCCAGCGTCAAACAGATTGCGGTCAAACCGATTTTGTGAAATCGCATTTTCATTTGGCTCCTCCCGTAATGGCTTGCATGTTTTGCAAGTAGGTGCAAGCTAAAATGCAATTTGCAGCATTAACAGTGGTCATGAGTGCCTATGATGACTGAGATGGCTCTGTTGCGAGTGAGGGCGCTATAGAAGTTTGCAACGCGGAGAATCTCGAGAGAATTGTTGAAGAAAGTCAGCAGCAGTACGCTCTTCGTTGCCAAGGGCAAGAGCGGCCCAGCGGTGAGGACTACGATGCGGTGGAACACATCTCATTCATTCATCCCGGTTCCTGCCATCCCATGAATCAATTGCTCGACGTTTCAGCAGGCGCTGCAGATATTCACTGACCGTGATGGTGCCCATTAGTGTTCTGACGCACCGGTTACTGAAGTTTAAGAAGGCCAGGGAAACCTGGCCTTTTGCATTTTTGGCAGGTGCGTCCAACTGCCATTTCATATACGAGTGTTCATTAACCCAAAGCAGGTTCAAGCCGGATTGGGCGGGTCTTTGCACCTTTCCTCAAGCTGAAATTTTTAATCTATTGAGGGGGTGAAATTGTACTAGTCGCTTGGGAATTTGTTGATTTTTCGAACCGAGCCAAGACGGTTATTCAGGGCTTTTCCTGTGTATTTTTCATTAAATAAAATATTTTAAATTCAACTACATAGGACAATTTTTAATCGGTTTAACGCGCGGTATTAGAGCGTTGTAAGTGCGCTATATCACTGATCTTAAAAGTTATCCCTGAAGACACAGGAACTTTTGTCTATTTTTTAAGAACAACCCGATCCCTAGGATGCGCTCCATTGCAAAACAACTGTTCTCCATTCCGGGGGCAGAAGCGCAAACAGGAGGATCTAGGTATGTCGAAAGGAATGACAAGGTTCGGTGCAATTTCACTTGTACTGACGCTGCTGGCGCCGTTTGGCGTTGCACTGGCGGCGGGTGATGCCGTTTCCAGCCGCATGGATGCTTATCGTGTCACCCAGTCTGCGGATGGCAAAGAATCGCTTGAGCCGGCCAAGTCGCTCAAGCCGGGCGAGGTGATCGAGTATCAGATCACTTACGAAAATTCCGATGCGGCGCGTCCGGTGAAAGATCTCAAGATCAATGCGCCGGTTCCTGCCGGCACTGTTTTTGTAGACGGCAGCGCCAAATCCAGCATGCCGGCACAGCTACGTTTCAGTGCTGACTCCGGCAAAACCTGGGGCCCTGCTCCGCTCAAGCGCAAGAGCGCTGATGGCAAGGGCGAAGAAGACGTTCCGGCTTCCCAGTATTCAAACCTGCAGTGGCTCTCCCAGGAACCGCTGAAGCAGGGGCATTCCCAGAAGTACAGCTATCGCGTGCGCGTCGAGTCGACGCCTGCGAAGCCTGCGGTTGCTCCTTAACCCCAATCCTCGAAGGGCTGCGACGGTACTCCGTCACAGCCCTTCGGCGATGTGCACCACGTAGTTCTCATGTTGTTTTTTTCATTTTCAGGGCGCTGCCCTCAATCCGGGAGTATTTTTATGATCCGCGAAAGTATTGGGGGCGTGTCGTCCGTAGACCGCTTCCTTGGTTCAGGCGGTAAGGTCAAGTCTTACTTGGCTTTTCTGTTCATGGCGCTCTGCGCCGTCCTCGTGCCCACTTGGGCCACAGCAGCTGCGCCGCCGGCTGGTGCCGTTATCGGCAACCAAGCCACGGCCAGCTATACCGATGCCGGCGGTGTTACGCGTAACACCACGTCAAATCTGGTCACGACCAATATCCAGCAGGTTGCTGGTGTCGATATTGAAGCCAACCAGACCAAGACCACTGCACCAGGTTCAACGGTTTATCTGCCGCATACCATTACCAACACCGGTAACGGCAATGACATCTATAACCTGACCACGCAGCCAGTCCCGGGCGGAGCCTTCAACTTCGGCAACGTCGTGATCTATGCAGATGCGAACGGCGATGGCGTACCGGATAACTTCACGCCGATCACCGTGACGCCGACGATGCCCGCAAACGGTACCTTCAACGTCGTGATTGCTGTGACGGTTCCGGCTAACGCCACCAACGGCCAGCAGAGCCAGCTGAAGGTAATTGCTACCAGCCAGTTTGATGGCACGGTAACCGACTCCAACACCGACACCGTGAAGATCACGTCGAATGCGAACGTGCCTGTCACCAAGTCCTTGAGCGTGCAGTCGGGCCCTTCAGGCACCAACGTGGTCGTCACCCTGACGTACACCAACAATGGCGCCAACACCGCAACCAACCTGACGCTGACCGACGTTCTCGACGCACGTTACACCTACCAGAACGGTACCGGTCTGTGGAGTGCAACGCAGCCAACGGCGCTGACGGAAGCAGCTGACGGTAACGAAGGCGGCATCAACTACAGCGTTTCCGGCCAGACTGTGACGGCGGTTGTCGCTTCGGTTGCCCCCGGCCAGAGCGGTTTTGTGAAGTTCACTGTCCAGGTCAAGCCGAATACCGCGCCGGGTACCATCCCGAACACGGCTAACGTGAGCTATGGCGATGGCGGTGGCAACACGGTCGTCACCAACACCAACACCTCCAACTTCAATGTTGATCCGGTGGTGAGCGTGCAGTTGTCGGATATCAATTCGACCACGGATACCGATGGCACCCAGAACGATGTCGTGACCGCTCCCCCTGCAGGCCAGGGTTCGCAGATCACCTTCGACAACGTCCTGAAGAACACCGGTAACGCTACCGATACCTTCAACGTGACCTTCGATCAGGTGGGTTCCAGCTTCCCGGCGGGCACCAGCTATCAGCTGCTGCGCGCCGACGATACCCCGATGACCGATAGCAACGGCGACGGCATTGTCGATACGGGTCCTCTGGCCCCGGGTGCGGAATACCATGTTCACCTTCGTGTGACGCTGCCGAGCGGTGCTACCGGCCCAGGTCCGTTCAATATTGTGAAGAAGGCCACCTCGGTGACCGATCCGACCAAGAACGACACGGTTACCGATCGTCTGACCAGCATCATCAGCAACACGGTTGACTTGACCAATAACCGGTCACTCGCCAACGGTGCTAATGCGGGCGATGGTGCCGGTGTGACCACCAATGGTGAAGCCGCTCCGATCACCACGGTTGCCGTCAACCCGGGTCAGAACGCCGAGTTCACGCTGTTTGTGAACAACACCAGCGCTGTGAATGACAGCTACAATCTGGTGGGTAGCACCGACAACACCTTCTCGTCGATCACCCTGCCTGCCGGCTGGACGCTGACGTTCTACAACGCAGCCACCAATGCCATCATCAGCAACACGGGTCCGATCGCACCGGGTGGCAGCTTGCAGGTGAAGGCTGTTGTGACGGTGCCGGCGGGTCAGGCTCCGATCACGCAGAGCATCTACTTCCGCTCCAAGTCGCCGGTCACTGGCGCAACGGACGTGAAGCGCGATGCCGTGACGGTGAACACCTACATCGACGCTTCGGTCACGCCGAACAACGTTGGTCAAGGTTTTGCTGGTGGCCAGGTGGTGTACAAGCACACCCTGAGCAACAACGGCAATGTCAACATCAACAGTGCTCCGCTGACCACGGTCAACACCGATGGTACCTGGAGCTCCGTGCTGTGGTATGACGCTGACGGCAGCGGCACCATCACTCCGGGCGACATCCAGATCACCGACATCTCGCAGATTCCTGGCGGGTTGCCGGCTGGCCAGAGCAAGCCCTTGCTGGTGCAGGTGTTCATCCCGTCGGGTGCCAACAACGGCGCTTCCAACACCACCACGGTGGCTGTGACTGCGGCAGGTGATGCAGTGTCGGCCAACAACTCGGCGACGGACATCACCACGGTTCAGGTCGGCAACGTCGGCATCATCAAGAAGCAGGCGATCGATGCCAACTGCGATGGCAATCCGGAAGGCTCGTTTGTGACGACCCCGCTGAACGCCAAGCCGGGTCAGTGTCTGGCTTACCAGATCACGCTGACCAACCTGGGCACGCAGTCGATCACCAACGCGACGATCTCAGACGCAACGCCGTCCTTCACGACGTATGTGGCTGGCTTCACCGTCCTCTCGCCTGCGGGCACGGTGTCCGCACCGGCCAACGGTACGGCAGGCACGGTGTCGGGAACAGTGGCATCGGTGTCTTCTGGCGCCAATGCAGTGCTGACCTTTGTCGTCAAGATCCAGCAGTAACACTTAGTACATAGGAGAAAAGGTTCGGGGCGGCTTATGCCGCCCCGGATTTTATAAAATGCTCAAGCCCTTCATCACCAATCTGAAAGCCACGCTGAATTGCCTGTTCAGTGTGCTGCTGTTGGCGATGCTTGTGGGTTTTTCAATGCGGGTTGATGCAGCCATGCTGTCGCCCGGAACAACACCCATTACAAACCAGGCCACCGCTACCTACAGCCCGCAGGGCTCCACTGGTATCGTTACCGTACTCTCCAACACTGTGGTGGCCAATGTCGCCGCTGTGGAAAGCATCACGCTGGTACAGAATCAACAGATCGTTTCCAGCGCCGGCGCCTCTATTACCTTTACGCATACGCTGACCAACACGGGCAATATTTCAACCCATGTCAGCCTGAGTCCCAGCAGTTTGTCCGGATTCAACCTGGGCAACCTCAAGATTATCCAGGATCTCAATGGCAATAATGTCGCCGACCCCGGCGAGCCTGAGATCAAGCCCGGCGATCTGATTCCGCTGGTTCCGGGACAAGCCGTGACCCTGATCATTACCGGCACCATTCCCGCGTCAGTCAATGCTGGCGATCAATCCAAAACGAAGCTGTCTGCCACGGCGACAGCGGGCGCTAGCGATAGTGTCGAAGACACCATCAATATTCCAGGCGCTCAAGAAGCACCGAAGCTGAACCTGGAGAAGACTGTTTCGAAAAGCGCCGTCTCGATTGGCGAGACCGTGGCTTACAGCATCCAGATCGCGAACCCTACGAACAACCCGTCGGTCGATGGCATCACTGTTGAAGACATCGTTCCGTTGGGCTTTAGCTATGTCGCTGGCTCCTCCCGTTTGCAAGATGCGCCTATTGCGGATCCGGTGAGCCCTTCAAACCGCAAGCTCACTTTTGTGATTGGCAAGCTGGATGCCGGTCAATCAGTGACGCTGACCTATCAGTTGCAGGTTGGCGCCGCCGCCGGCAATGGCGATGGTGTCAATACCGCTTTGGCCAAGGGCAATGCCAATGGTCAAGTCGTCAGCTCCAATGTCGATCATGCCAAGGTCAGCATCGATAGCAGCGTGTTCGATACCTCCGCACTGATCATCGGCAAGGTTTTTGTCGACTGCAATCGTGATGATTTGCAAGGCAAGGAAGAACTCGGGATCCCCGGCGTTCGCCTGTATCTCGACAACGGCAATTACGTGATCACCGACGAGGAAGGCAAGTTCAGCTTCTATGGTCTCAAGCCGCGCACCTATACGCTGAAGCTTGACCGCATCACGTTGCCTCCGGGCGCGGAAATGGCGACGGTCTCGAACCGCAATGCGGGTGATCCACAGAGCCGTTTCGTCGACCTGAAGAATGGCGAAATGCATCGCGCTGATTTTGCCGAAGCATCCTGCACTCCGGAAATCATCAGTGCCGTCAAGAAGCGCCGCGCTGCGGCAGGCGAAGTCCGTAACGCGCGTATTGAAGACGGCAGCGATATCCAGAGCGATCCACTGTTGCAGCCTTTGGCAACGACTGCCGCCGCCGCGATTGATGCCCGTTCGCGTCCTGCTGCAGGCACGGTAGATGGCAGTGGCAAGGTTGTTGCGGAGCAGCCCTTGCTCGGCTTGACCCGTGACCGTGATACCCCGCCGTCGCTGAGTGATGCACCGCTGGCACGCACGCCCAGCGTCAATCTCGAAAACGTTCTGCCCAAGTTGAAGGGCAATGCTTTCGGCTTCCTTGATCTCAAGGATGGCGATACCTTGCCGGGCACTGACCTTGCCGTGCGTATCGTTGGGCGCCAGGGTTCCACGTTCAAGCTGATCGTGAATGATGAAGAAATCCCGATGTCACGCGTTGGCCAGCGTGCGCGCATGCCAAGCCGCGATTTGCAGGCCTGGGAATACATCGGTATCAAGCTCAAGCCAGGTCAGAACAAGCTGCGCGCAGAAAATGTCGACGACTTCGGCAACAAGCGCGATGTTGTTGAGATTGTGCTCACGGCACCAGGCACTCCAGGCAAGCTGCAGCTGGTCATGCCTCCGGATGGCGCGGTTGCTGACGGACAGACGCCGGCCCGTATCCTGGTGCGCTTGAGTGACGCCAATGGCGTGCCGGTCACAGCGCGTACATTGGTTACGCTGGAAAGCAGCACCGGAAGCTGGGATGTCGAAGACCTTGATCCAAACCAGCCGGGCGTGCAGACCTTCATCCAGGGTGGTGAGGCGCTGTTCGACCTGATTCCGCCCGCGTCACCGGGCACTGCCATGCTGCGCGTCAGCAGTGGCATGATCCAGGCAGATGGTCGCCTGGCGTTGAATCCGTATCTGCGTCCTTTGATCGCATCAGGTGTTATCGAAGGTGCGCTGAGCCTGAACAAGCTCGGCAACAAGAGCGTTCAGCCGGCGACGGCCGCGGATGGTTTCGAAGAGGAAATCAAGAATCTGAATTCTGATGGCACCAATGCCGGTATCCGTGGATCCATGTTCCTCAAGGGCAAGGTCAAGGGCAAGTACCTGCTGACGCTGGCCTACGATTCTGACAAGGATACGAATGGCCGCCTGTTCCGAGACATCGATCCGGAAAACTATTATCCGATTTACGGTGACAGTTCGGTCAAGGGTTTTGACGCCCAGTCCACCAGCAAGCTCTATGTTCGTATCGACAAGGGCCGTTCATATTTGTTGTATGGCGACTTCAACACCAATGCAGTACCAACACCTGGGCGTAAGTTGTCCAATTACAGCCGCAGTCTGACGGGCGTCCAGCAGCACTATGAAAATGATCATGTCTCGATCAATCTGTTTGCCAGCAATGATTCCAGTCGGCAGCAGACCACTGAGTTCCGCGCACAGGGCATTTCCGGCCCGTATCAGCTTCCCGTCAATGGATTCATACAGAACAGCGAGAAGATCGAAATCATCGTCCGTTCTCTGAATCAGCCTTCTCTGGTGCTGAGCACCAAGGCGATGAACCGGTTCGTTGATTACACCATTGATACGCTGAAGGGCAGCATCATCTTTACCGAGCCTGTTCGTGGCATCGACAGCGATAACAATCCTGTCTACATCCGCGTTACTTGGGAAGTCGACAATGGCGGCGATAAATTCTGGGTTTATGGCGCCGATGGTGTTTATCATTTGAACCAGTATCTGGATCTTGGCGCTTCAGCGGTGCGCGACAATGATCCGAGCGCCGGCTACACCTTGTATGGCGCCAATGCCACGTTGAATGTGTCCGACGCCACCCAGGCGACGCTTGAAGTGGCCCGCTCGGAAGATGATCTCCAAGGTGATGGCAATGCCTGGCGTGCAGAAGTGACCCGTGCCGGCCAGGGTGTTGAAGGCCGGATCTATGCCGGGCAGACGGATGGAGGCTTCAATAATCCGAATGGTGGCATGACTTCCGGTGCTCGCGAAGTGGGCATTAAGGGCGGTTTGATGTTGAACAGCAAACTGCGCTTGGGCGCTGAAGGTCTCTACAGCGATAGCGCGTCCACCGGCGGCGGTGTTCGGCAGGGCATTTTCAGCAATCTGGAATATGCGCTGATGCCAAATCTGAAAGCACGCTTGGGCGTACGCTATACCCAGCAGGATGCATCGGCCGTGGCTTCCACAGCGGCTCCGGGCACGTCTCCGGGCCAGATTGCCGATAGCGACGTCACCTCGATCAACAGCAAGCTCAGCTGGAGTCCGGAAAGCCTGTCGAAGGTTGCGCTCTTTACCGAATATGAGCAGAGCGTGAACGCAGCCAGCGAGCGCATGCTGGGCGTTGGCGGTACCTACCAGATCAGTGACCGTAGCCGTCTCTATGCGCGCCATCAATTCATTACCAGCACCAGCGGCCCCTTTGGTCTCTCCGAACTGGCAGAGAATCAGAACAGCACGGCCATTGGTCTGGATTACGACTACATGAAGAACGGTAGCGCATTCAGCGAATATCGCATCCGTGATGCGATTGACGGTGAGCAGGCTCAGGCTGCTCTGGGTCTGCGCAACGGCTGGAACCTGAAGCCGGGCGTCAAGCTGACGACCCAATTCGAGCGCCAGCAGCCGCTGAGCTACAGCCCCTCGTCGGAACAGAGCACGGCGATTTCTCTTGGCGTGCAGTACACGGCTGATCCGCTGATGAAAATGGGCAGCCGGCTGGAATGGCGTTCCAGTTCATCGCAGACCAGCATCCTCAATACGGTTGCGATCGCGCGCAAGTTGTCGCTGGACTGGAGCATTCTGGGGAAGAACACGCTGTCGTGGACCGACACCGGCGCTTCCAGCATTGATGTCGGCGGCCTGAGCATGAGTGGTCCGGTGATCCGTGACCGCTTTCGCGTCGGTGCGGCCTGGCGTCAGACCGACAGCAACCGCTGGGCCTGGCTTGGGCTTTACGAAACCCGTTACGACCGCGATCCTGATAGTAATACCAGCCGTACCGCGCATATCCTGTCCAGCAACGTCAACTATCAGCCGGGTCGTCAGCTGATCCTGAGTGGTCGCTATGCAGCCAAGCTGGTCAACGAAAGAAATGCCGGGATTCGCAACGATTTTGGTGCGCACCTGGTTTCCGGTCGCGCCATGTTTGATGTCACCGAGAAATGGGATGCTGGCCTTAATGTCAGTACGGTCATTGATGGCAGCAGTCTGCAATATGGCCTTGGTGTGGAAGCGGGTTACCTGATGACCTCGAATCTGTGGCTGTCGGCGGGTTATAACGTCTTTGGCTACGAGGATCGGGATTTCGATAACAGCAACTCGACGCGTACTGGCCCCTATGTGCGCCTGCGCTTCAAGTTCGATGAAGAAATGTTTCGCTGGCTGGAGTGATGAAGATGACGACAAAGGATAGTCGCAGGATGACTGCAGCGGTTTCCGCGCTGGCCTGTCTCCTGCTCGCAGGTTGCTTGGGTCCGCGCGACACCTTGGTGCGCGAGCCCATCGTTCCGGATCAGTTGCAGAAGGTCAGTGATCGCATCAGTGATGAAGCGATCCGGTCAGACCGCCAGGTGATCGAAGGCCTCCGTGTTCGCCTGCGTAAGCTCAATGAGCAGGGTGGTTCATGGCCCATGGACAACTACTATGTCTGCAAGGCGCAGGCCTGGATCGATTTCGCAGAAGTCGAATACACCGACAATGATCGCGGCAAGGTTGTTGATCATGCCCTGGATCAGGCGCGTGATTTGATCACGCAGATGGAGGCGAATGCCAAGGATATTTCCCGTGATACAACGATCATTCCCGAGAGCATGCTGGTCCGGAAAGACCTGTGGGATTTTGTTGCCCAGCGCAAGGCTGCAGGCGGCCCGCAATGCACCGACTGTGATCTGGCCAAGCTGGAAGTGCAGCTGGTAGCGACCGGGCACGACCACGCTGAACTGGGCTGGCGTCACGCGGCCTCGGGCGTATTGGCATCGGAACGCCTTGCGCGAGCTGTGAAGCAGGGGAACTCCAGTTGCGATGTGGCTGGCGCAGATGGCGTTGGCCCGGTTATGGCTAGTGCCGTTGCGGTGACTGAATTGGATTCAGACAAGATTCTGGGACCTGTTGCTACCGCGGCTGGCGTCGGTGTGTCGGTGGAAGAACTGCGCGTGCCGGTGGTTGTGCACTTTGCCTATAACAAATCCACGCTCAGTAAGGAAACCAGTGCGATTCTGGCACGCGTTGCGCAGATCATGCGCGCGTATCCCCAGATCAGCGTCAAGCTCATCGGCCATACCGATGCGCGTGGCAGTGATGGCTACAACCAGGCACTCTCCCTGCGACGCTCGTCGTCAGTGCGTGCTTACTTGCAAGCGGCTGGTGTGGATGTTGGCCGCATGACCGACGAGGGTCGTGGCAAGTTGCAGCCGCTGAATTCAACGGATGCGTTGATCAAGGCCTATGCTCTGGATCGGCGCGTGGAACTGCGGTTCGAGAATCTCCCGGATGCCGTGATCAAGAATGAGCGCCAGCAGATTGATCTTCAGCCGGACCGATAGATGCCTAGCTCATATAAGAAAATCTCGTTGATTCTCGGCAGGAGGTTACTGATCGGCAGTATCTCCGTGGCTGGACTTGTGTTCGGCGCGAATGCCGATGCCGCACAGGTCTCTTGTACGCCGGATGCAGGCTTCAATACCTGCATTCGCTTCACCAACGCGGGAGCAGATCAGAGTTTTGTCGTGCCTGTGGGGGTTACCTCCGTGAACGTCAAACTCTGGGGCGCCGCCGGTGGCGCTGGAACCAGTAATAGCGGATTTGGCGGTGGCGGAGCATTTGCCACGGGAAATCTCGCAGTGACGACGGGCAATGTCTTCACGATCGTAGTGGGATCACCGGGCGTGTATCAAAGCACGACTATGACCTATGGTGGTGGTGGCGCTGGCGGCAACGATAGTTCGGCCACTCGTTATCTCGGTGCTAGCGGTGGCGGCCGTTCGGCCGTGAGAGATTCTTCTGACGATTTAATTGTTGCGGGCGGTGGTGGCGGATCAGCCGGAGGTACTGCGTCTAACGCTACCAATGGTTATGTATTCAGTTATGCCGGTGGTGGCGATCAGGATGCGCTCTATGCGGCAATCTCGCCCGGAACCGGGACGGGTTGTGCAGCTGGCGCACCAGCCACTAGTGGCGGCAACGGCGGCGCAAGAGGCACGGGCGGGTATCAAGGGACGAATGGCAGCGAGCACACAGGCGGTAATGGCGGCCAGGCCGATACTGCATATACCGGTGCGGGTGGTGGTGGTGGTGGTGGTTACATCGGCGGTGGTGGTGGTCAGGGACAGAAAGCGGTGAACAGTACCGCGTGCTCTACCGTCAACTCGGCAGTAGGCCAGGATGGTTCCGGTGCTGGCGGATCAAGCTACGGCGCACCGAGCGTTAGCGGCTACAGCTTTGTCGCAGCCAATCGCCAGAATGTTGCCAATTCCGGAGACAGTCAATACGTCGCAGGCGTCGGCGTTGCAACTCGAAGCGCATCTGATGAGCAGGGGCCTGGCTTGGTTGTCGTGCAGTACAACAGTCCGAATGGCGCGAATACTGTTGCCGTCAATTCGATCTGCAATGGGGACCCAATCATTGCCGGTTCCGATTTTACAAATCCGGCATGGACCAAGTCTGGAGATTGGGATTCAGTGACAGCTAATCGTGCTTATCTGAAAAACGACAATGGCACTGCCTATCTGTCACAGGCAGTTTCAGGTATGACGCCCGAGGCGTTGGTCACTTTTTCATGGCGTTTCGCAAACGGTATCGTGAGTACAGGTGCGGCCGGTAATCAGGCCAGCCTTCAGCTGTCTTACAACGGGATTGTTTATTGGCAGGGCCTGACTTCTGATGGTTCTGGCAATGCGCTGGCGTCTAGCGCGCAGAATGGTGCTACTTGCGTCAGTGGTTGTGGTCCATTGGCACCCAATACCAATAGCGTGATGAAGATTCGCCTGCCGGCCAACGTTGCAGCAAGCGGGACTTTGCAGTTCAAGGCGCAAGAGTACGGCGGCACATCGGATGATCCGCAGGTCATTGGCCCGGTTTCTGTCGCCAATACAGGTATCTGTCTAGTCAAGAACAGCCGTGGTGGAGTCGGTCAATTCAATTTCACGACTACGGGCGTGGATACCACCATGGGGAGCGGCGGAACCACCGCCAGCATCACTACGACAACAGCCGGCACGCCGATTTACTACGATGCCAGTTCTACGCGGACCAATAATCAGCCGCTTCTGGTCAAAAACCCTGGTAGTTCTGCAAACGTCACGATTTCTGAAACCCCGGCCACCGGGTTCGTATTGGATAGCGTCGATTGCACTGGCGTGACGCCGGTGCGCTCGGGCAACTCGGTCACGATTGCCAGCGTGCCCAGATACACGATGGCGACCTGTACGTTCACCAATCGTACGGCGGTGATCAATCTCAGCAAGGCGCTGGGCGGTTATCGCTATGCGCCGTCGGATCAATTCTCGGTGGCGATCAGGACCGGTGGAGTAAGTGGAACGGTTGAGAACTTGCCCACGGCGTCGACTACGCAAGGCAGCGGCTCAACAGTGACCCCCAACACCGGGACCACCGGTGATTTCTACACGGCGCTTAATACGAGCTATACCTTGACGGAAGCCGCCGAATCCGGCGCCAGTCTTGCCAATTACAACGCCAAGCTGACGTGTACTGATGCTGCGGGGGTCACACCCGCTGCGAGCTTGCCAAACAACGAAGCGTTCAATCCTGCCGTAGGCCGCAGCATTACACCGCTTGTGGGCGCCAATCTTCGTTGTGTCATCACCAATACACCCAAGAACGCCTATATCTCATTGCAAAAGGCGCTGGGCCAAGCGGGCCGCGTCAACAGCAATGATCAGTTCACCCTCTCGGGGACGGGCGCTGGCGCCTCGGCGGCCATCACCACCACGGGCTCTGGCAGCGCAATCACCTCGACGCCCTACGGCTTCAGTGCGACGGCAGGTGTGACCTATACGCTCAACGAGGCAATGGCCGCTGGCAGTGGCTCGACATTGTCGCAGTACAACCAGACGGTCAGTTGCAGTAACACGGGTCCCACCAATGTCAGTGGGCTGACAGCGCTGCCGATCACAGTGACTCCGGTTGCGGGTGACGCCATCACTTGTACTGTCACCAACACGGCAAAGGGGAGTGACGGATCCGGTGGGACAGGCGGCAGCGCCATCTGTAACGGTAACCCCATCATTGCGAGTAACGATTTCACCGATCCTGCTTGGAGTAGAACAGGGAATTGGTACATAGTGTTACCGACGCAAGTCCGGATGGATGATGATTCCGGAGATGCATCAATGTCTCAGGCGGTTTACGGCGTTACACCGGGAGCCCTGCTCACATTTTCATGGTCGTTCATCGAAGGCCTGGTCGGCACTTCGCCGAGCGGCAACCGTGCCCAAGTGTATTTGTACTATACGACTGGCAGCTCGGTCCTCACACTGTGGTCAGCGCAGACAACACAGGGTGGCGGTAATTCGCCTGCTTCTGTTCCTGGAACCGGCGTCACTTGCGTGAGTGGATGTGGGCCACTTGCGGGGGGCACGACGCGTACGGTTCAACTTCGCTTGCCCGCAACCTTGCCCATTAATGGTTTGCTGCAATTCAGGATGCGCACTACCGGCGGGCCTTCTGACGACCCTGCCATCAGGACGCCAGTGACGATTCAGAATACCGGGATCTGTCTGGTCAAGAACAGCGTGGGTGGCGTTGGCCAATTCAACTTTACGACAACGGGTGTGGACGCCACCATGGGTTATGGCGGTACAACAGCCGCGATCACCACCACCGCAGCAAACGCTCCGGTCTACTACGACGCCAGCTCAACCCGAACCGACAATCAGCCCTTGCTCGTCAAGCAGCCAGGGGCATCCGCTAATGTCACTATTACTGAAAATCCGGCGCAGGGCTTTGTCCTGCAAAACGTCAGTTGCACCGGTGGTCTGACGCCGGTCAAAACTGGGAACTCGATTACGATTGCCAATGTGCCGCAGGATACGATTGCAACTTGTACATTCAACAATGCCACGTCGACCATCAATTTGAGCAAGGCCTTAGGTGGCAGTCGTTTCTCTGCCAATGACAACTTTACGGTGGCTATTCGTACCGGCGGTGTGAATGGAACCGTGGTGAATGCCACCACCAATGCCACTACCACCGGTAGCGGAGCGACGGTGGATCCGGGTACAGGTACCACCGGTAATTTCAATGCTGCACCGGGCACGGTCTATACGCTGACGGAAGCTGCGACGTCTGGTACGGATCTGAGCAAATACGACGCCAAACTCAGCTGTACGGATTCCGCCGGGGTGACACCGGCGGCCAATCTGCCGACGAACGAAACCTTCAATCCTGCGACGGGCCGGGATATTGCTCCTCTTGCGGGCGCCAATCTCCAATGCGTCATCACCAATACGCCGAAGGGAAATAACGTCACTCTCACGGGCCGCGTCTTTGTCGACAATGGTGCGGGTGGTGGGATCGCCCACAACGGTGTCGTTGACGGGGCGGAAGCCGGGTTGTCGGGCATTACGGTCCGCGCCATGAACGGTGCGACCGTTCTGGCATCGGCGGTCACTGATGTGGATGGAAATTTCCTGCTGTTACTGACCCCGGGGACTCCGGTCGATATCGTGGTAACGCCCCCTTCGGGTTATCTCAGCGTCAGTGAAAACGTAGGCAATACCGGAGCGAGCAATCCTTCGGTTACGGATTCAAAAATCAGTTTCACGCCGGCCAGTGGCAGCAGCTATTCCGGCGTATTGTTTGGTGAAGTGCAGCCTCCCAGTTTTGCACCTGATCAGACTCGTGTTGTCACGCCGGGAAGCACGGTGTTTCTGCCGCACATCTTTACCGCCCATAGCTCTGGCACGGTCGACTTCAGCGTCATCAATGCCGCAGCCTCGCCGAATATCCCGGGCTGGAGCGCGCAGCTGTTCAACGACAGCAACTGCAATGGCAGTTTCGATGCAGGCGAGCCGGCGGTTTCCGGAGCGCTTGCGGTCAGCAACGGCTCGCAGATCTGCCTGCTGCTTCGCGTCGTTGCGCCCTCTGGTGCGCCGATGAATGCGCAGTACCAGGCCAATGTTCAGGCCGTCATGCACTACAGCAATACTGCGTTGACCAGTACCTTGTTGGTAACGGATACGGTGACGGTGGCCGAGAGCTCAACGGTGACCCTGGTCAAGAAGGTGAATGCGACCCAGGCATTGCCAGGTGATGTCCTGACTTACACATTGATCTACAAGAACGCATCAAGCGCTCCGGTGACGAACCTGGAAATCAACGATGCGACGCCGCCATACACGACATATGTCGGGTCCAGCGCCCTGTGCGTTTTACCCTTGCCTGCTGCCATGGCGAGCTGTGTCGTCAGCAACCAGCCTGCGGACGGCAATACCGGTGCCATTCAGTGGACACTCAGTGGCAATCTGCAGCCGGGTTCAGAGGGGCAGGTGAAGTTCAGCGTCAAGGTCAGGCAGTGATTGAATGGCTCATTTGAATTTGCCCGGATGAATGTGGCCGTCGTGAAATCGCTTTAGTCATGCCTGTTCAGGCTGCGGCGGCGGTCAGGGCGTTGGCTTTCCCGGCATCGTAGCTGTCAGCTTCCCGCGCATGGCGATAAAATCGGCGCCATGAGAATAGGAATAGACTTGGGCGGCACCAAGATCGAAGGCATTGTGATGGGGCAGGGTTCCGTCATCCTGCAACGTGAGCGCATGGTGACGCCGCAAGGAGATTACGTCGCAACACTCACGGCCATTGCCGACCTTGTGAAGCGGCTGGAAGATGCCGTGGGCGCTCAACGCCTGCCGGTGGGCCTGGGCCATCCGGGCTCAGTCTCGCCAGTGACGGGGTTGATGCGAAATGCCAATTCCACCTGCCTCAACGGCAAGCCATTGCAGCGCGATCTGGAAGCCTTGCTGGGCCGTGGCATCCGCATGGCCAATGATGCCAACTGTCTGGCGCTGTCCGAGGCCAGCGATGGCGCGGCGGCAGGTGCCAGTACGGTCTTTGCAGTGATTCTGGGCACCGGCGTCGGCGGCGGCATTGTCATCAATGGACAGCCCCTGATCGGCATGAACGGCGTCGGTGGCGAATGGGGTCACAATCCACTGCCGTGGCCGCGTCCAGAAGTGAACGAAGTCAGCGGCACGCAATGCTGGTGTGGCAAGCACAGTTGCATCGAGACCTGGCTATCGGGCCCTGCGCTGGCGGCAGATCATGCGCGTGTCACCCAGGAGAAACTCTCGGCCGTGGAGATCGTTCAGCGCGCCGAGTCGGGTGATGAACGGTGCGGTGCCACGCTCTCGCGTTATGAAGACCGCCTGTCGCGTGCATTGGCGCATATCATCAATGTGCTGGATCCGGAAGTAATCGTGCTCGGCGGCGGCGTGTCGCGCGTGCAGCGCTTGTATCGTTACGTGCCCGCGCTGTGGGATCAATGGGTTTTTTCGGATGAGGTGGCGACGCGGCTGGTGCCGGCGCAACATGGCGATAGCAGCGGTGTGCGCGGCGCAGCTTGGCTATGGCCCGCGGAATGAGAGTGTCCAATGACTGCATTGCAAGAGCGTCTCAAACTTAAGCTGCCGATCTTCCAGGCGCCGATGGCAGGCGTACAGGGCAGCGCGTTGGCAATCGCCGTCAGCCATGCGGGCGGGCTGGGGGCTTTACCCTGCGCCATGCTCGGTGCCGATGCCATGCGTGCTGAGCTCAAGGCGATCCGCACGCAGACCCATGGCCCCATCAACGTCAATTTCTTTTGCCACCGATCACCGGTGCCTGATGCTGCGCGTGAACAGGTTTGGCGCGCGACGTTGGCGCCGTACTATGCCGAGTTGGGTATTGATCCTCATAACCTCGCTGCAGGGCCGGCGCGCTCCCCTTTCAGCGCCGAGGCGGCTGCAATCCTGGCCGAGTTCGCGCCGGAAGTCGTGAGTTTTCATTTCGGCCTGCCGTCTGTCGAATTGATCCAGCGCGTGCGTTCCTGGGGCGCGATGGTGATTTCTTCCGCGACCACGCTTGATGAAGCGCTTTGGCTGGAAGCGCATGGTGCTGACGCAATCATTGCGCAGGGCTCTGAAGCCGGTGGTCATCGCGGCATGTTTCTAAGCGATGATGTGAGCACGCAAGTGGGCACTTTCGCCCTGCTGCCGCAAATCGTCAAAGCGGTGCATGTGCCTGTCATCGCTGCGGGTGGCATTGTCGATGCGCAGGGTGTTGCGGCGGCATTGTCGCTTGGAGCGCAGGCGGTTCAGATTGGCACGGCGTATTTACTGTGTCCGGAAGCCACTACCAGTGTCGTACATCGCGCCGCGCTCAAGAGTGATGCTGCACGAAATACGGCTTTGACCAATGTTTTCTCCGGTCGTCCGGCGCGTGGCATCGTCAACCGCGCCATGCGTGAGCTGGGCCCGATGAGCGCGCTGGCACCTGCGTTTCCTCTGGCATCTGCTGCGTTGGCGCCGTTGCGTGCCAAGGCAGAAAGTCTTGGCCGTGGCGATTTCACATCACTGTGGGCGGGACAGAATGTCAGTGGCTGTCGTGAAGTGCCTGCTGCTGAACTGACGCTGGCGCTCGCCGCAAAGCTCTAGCTGTATTGCAGGCGCAGCCTACGCAAACAAGGCAGGCAGCGCTTCACTGGCAGGCAAGGCGTAGCAGCGCTCGAACAATGCCGAAGCCTCGGTGCGCTCCGGGTTGATCTCGATCATGCGGGCGCCAGCACGGTGCGCCAACGGAATGAAATTGGCCGCTGGATAAACCACTGCAGAGGTGCCGACGGAAACAAACAGCTCCGTGCTTGCGATCATTTCCGCAGTACGGGCGAACACGTTTTCGTTGACGGCGTCTTCAAACCAGGTGATGTCGGGTCGCAGCCACGCGTTGCAGTCTGGACAGCGGCGCGCATGAAAATGGCCTGTGGCTGCATCTTCGCGAATGCCGTGTTTCGTGCAGCGCATTCTCCAGAGCGAGCCATGCAGTTCGGCATCCACAAGCACGCCAGCGCGTTGCAGCATGCCATCAATATTTTGAGTGACCACCTGCAGTCGCGGGTGTGCGGCCTGCAAGCGGGCGAGTGCCTGATGGCCGGCATGCGGCGCGCAGGCCAGCACGGCCTGGCGTCGTATTTCGTGGAAGTCCAGCACGCGTTCCGGTTGGGTCTCGAACGCACGCTGGCAGGCCACGTCCTGATAACGATACTGTCCCCAGATGCCGCCTGCGCCGCGATAGGTGGGAACGCCAGACTCGGCCGACATCCCCGCGCCAATAAAGAACAGCACCGAGGAATAATCGGCGAGCCTGATTGCGTTGCCGGCGTCCGTGTTCATCAGCCCTTGAGCAGGGGCTTGAGGAAGCGGCCGGTATGCGAACGTTTTACTTTCACGATGTCTTCAGGTGTGCCGGCAGCGACAATTTCACCGCCGCCACTGCCGCCTTCAGGACCGAGGTCAAGAATCCAGTCCGCGCGTTTGATCACATCGAGGTTGTGCTCAATGATGACGACGGTGTTGCCGTGGTCACGCAAACGTTCCAGAACTTTCAGCAACTGCGCAACGTCGTGGAAGTGCAGGCCGGTGGTCGGTTCGTCAAGGATGTAGAGTGTCTGGCCGGTGTCGCGGCGGCTGAGTTCCTTGGCGAGCTTGATGCGCTGCGCTTCGCCACCCGAGAGCGTGGTCGCGTTCTGGCCCAGCGTGATATAGCTCAGGCCAACGTCCATCAGGGTTTCCAGCTTGCGACGCAGCGCCGGCACGGCCTTGAAGAACTCGAGACCGTCTTCAACCGTAAGGTCGAGCACTTCGTTGATGCTCTTGCCCTTGTAGCGAATTTCCAGTGTCTCGCGGTTGTAGCGCTTGCCCTTGCAGGTGTCGCAGGTGACGTAGACGTCGGGCAGGAAATGCATCTCCACCTTGATCACGCCGTCGCCTTCGCAGGTTTCGCAGCGGCCGCCCTTGACGTTGAAGCTGAAGCGCCCGGCCTCGTAGCCGCGTGCGCGGGCTTCAGGTACGCCGGCAAACAGTTCGCGGATCGGCGTGAACAGGCCGGTGTAGGTGGCTGGGTTGCTGCGTGGTGTGCGGCCAATCGGGGATTGATCGATGTCGATCACCTTGTCGAGATGATCGAGTCCTTCAATCGAATCGCAAGCTGCGTGCTGGGTGCCTGCGCCATTGAGCATGCGCGCGGCATAACCGTAAAGCGTGTCGTTGATCAGCGTCGATTTGCCGGAGCCGGAAACGCCGGTCACGCAGGTGATCAGGCCGCAGGGAATCTCGGCGACGACATTCTTCAGGTTGTTGCCGCGCGCGTTGCGCAGGATCACATCCTTGCCCGGCTGACGTGGCGTGCGCATCTTCGGCACTTCGATCTTGGTGGCGCCGGAGAGATAGTGGCCAGTGACAGATTCCGGTGCGCGCTCGATTTCCTTCGGCGTGCCTTTGGCGACAATGCGTCCGCCATGCACGCCTGCGCCCGGACCAATGTCGACGACGTAATCGGCATTTCGAATGGCATCTTCGTCATGCTCCACCACGATCACGGTGTTGCCGAGATCACGCAGGCGGATCAGCGTTTCCAGCAGGCGCTCGTTGTCGCGTTGATGCAGGCCGATGCTCGGCTCATCGAGCACATACATCACGCCGACCAGGCCGGCGCCGATTTGCGATGCAAGGCGAATACGCTGTGCTTCGCCGCCCGACAGCGTCTCGGCGCTGCGCGCAAGCGTGAGGTAATCGAGACCAACGTTGTTGAGAAAGCCCAGGCGTGCGCCGATTTCCTTGATGATCTTCTCGGCGATTTCCTGCTTGTGTCCGGGCAGCTTCATCTGCTTGAAGAAAGCCTCGGATTCGCGCACCGACTGCTGCGTCAATGACGGCAGGTTGCGACCCGCAACAAACACATGTCGCGCTGCGCGGTTCAGGCGTTCGCCCTTGCACTCCGGGCAAGCCTGATCGGCCAGATATTTTGAAAGTTCTTCGCGCACCGCATCCGATTCCGTCTCGCGATAGCGGCGCTCAAGATTGGGGATGATGCCTTCGAACTTGTGCGAACGCGTGCTGACGTGGCCGCGCTCATCCGGGTATTCAAACGGCAGTTTGTTCTCACCGCTGCCGTAGAGCAGCACTTGACGGGTTTTCTCCGATAACGATTCAAACGGTGCATCAGCGTCGAACTTGTAGTGCTTGGCCAACGAGCTGACAAAGTGCCAGTAGTAGGGATTACGCTTGTCCCAGCCGCGGATCGCGCCCGCGGCGAGTGAAAGTTCGGGATGGGCGACGACACGGTCTTCAGCAAACACCTGCATCGCGCCGAGGCCATCGCACTTGGGGCAGGCGCCGGTCGGGTTGTTGAAGGAGAACAGGCGCGGCTCGAGTTCTTCCAGCGAGTAGCCGCAATGCGGGCAGGACATGCGCGAGGAGAAGGTGAAGACATCGTCGCCAGCGCCGTGTGGCACGACGATGGCGAGGCCATCGGACAAACGCAGCGCCGTTTCGAATGATTCGGTCACGCGTTGTTTCACATCAGGACGAATCTTGAAACGATCGACGACGATTTCGATATCGTGCTTGAGCTTGCGGTTCAGCTCCGGCACTTCGTCCAACTCGTAAACCTTGCCGTTGACGCGGGCGCGCACAAAACCCTGCGCGCGCATCTGGTCAAACCATTCGGCATGCTCGCCCTTGCGGCCGCGCACTACGGGCGCGAGCAGCATCCAGGCGCTGTTCTCGGGCAGGGCCATGACCTGATCGACCATCTGGCTGACCGACTGCGCTTCCAGCGCCACGTCGTGATCCGGACAGCGCGGCGTGCCAACGCGCGCAAACAGCAAGCGCAAATAATCGTAAATCTCGGTGACGGTGCCGACGGTCGAGCGCGGGTTGTGGCTGGTTGATTTCTGCTCAATCGAGATCGCCGGCGAGAGGCCTTCGATGCTGTCCACATCCGGCTTCTGCATCATGCTGAGGAACTGGCGTGCGTAGGCCGACAGCGATTCCACGTAGCGGCGCTGGCCCTCGGCGTAGAGCGTGTCAAAGGCGAGGGAGGATTTGCCCGAGCCCGACAGGCCGGTAATCACGATCAGTTTATCGCGGGGCAGATCCAGCGAAATGTTCTTGAGGTTGTGCGTGCGTGCGCCGCGGATGCTGATCTTGTCCATGAATCCCAAAGCCACCAAAACAAGCGAATCGACTACTATACGCAAGCCGAATGGCAATTTCTTAAGCACCCAGCCGAGTGACCAGACCGGGCCCATCGCCCCGGCAACTTATACAACGCAAAAATCCATGAACTCCCTCGAATGGCGTGCAACCCTGGCTCTGGGCGCGATTTATGCGCTGCGTATGCTGGGCGTCTTCATGATCCTGCCGGTGTTTGAGCTCTATGCCCATGATCTTGCTGGGCATCCCAGCCCGCAGGCGATTGCCTTTGCGTTGACGGCTTCGGGCTTGACCCAAGCCCTGTTCCAGATTCCCCTGGGCCGCCTGTCTGACCGGATTGGCCGCCGCCCCGTGATTGCCGTCGGCATGGCGATTTTTGCGCTGGGCAGCCTGATTGCCGGGCTTTCCGACACGATCGAAATGATTGCGCTGGGCCGCGCGATCCAGGGCGCGGGCGCCATTTCTTCAGCGGTGACCGCGTTGCTGGCCGATGTCACCCGGGTGCAGGTCCGTACCACTGCCATGGCGGTGATGGGTGCCGGCATGGGCTTTGCCTTTGTGCTGGCGCTGATTTTGGGTCCCCTGGTGGATGGCGTGATCGGTGTCCCCGGCATTTTCCAGCTGACGGCGCTGCTGTCGCTGCTGGCGCTGCCCTTGATCTGGTGGGCGGCACCGCAGCCCGAGGTGACCGCCACGCGTACGCAGCGTGCAGGCGGCTTCGGCGGCGCGTTCCAAGACAAGGAACTGCTGCGCCTCAACGGCGGCATCATGATCCTGCATGCCATCGTGCCCTGCGTCTTCATGGCGGTGCCCTCGCTGATCGAGCAGCAGTTCGGATGGCCGGGGCCGCAGCACTGGAAAATCTACCTGCCGGTGCTGGTCGGTACTTTGATCTTTGCGCTGCCGCTGATGCGCCGCGCGGACCAGGGCGCTGCCAAACCGCTGATGCTGGGCGCGATCATCACGCTTGGACTGGGCCTGTTTGTGGCCGGGCATTGGTCCGGGCCGCTGGCGCTGGTGGGTGGCTTGTCACTGTTTTTTCTGGCCTTCAACCTGCTGGAAGGTCTGCTGCCTTCGCGGGTCTCGCGGCAGGCACCACCAGACCAAAAGGGCGCTGCGCTCGGCGTCTACGCCACGGCACAGTTTCTGGGCCAGCCACTGGGCGGCGCATTGGGTGGCTGGACCTTGCAGCATGCAGGGCCATCGGCCGTGCTGGCTGTGGCTGCGCTGCTGCCGGCGATCTGGTTCGTCATCGCATACGGGATGCAATCCGCGCTGCCTGCACAAGTCGAAAATTGAGCAGGGGCGGTTTTCTGGTTATTTAGTTGCCATGCCGCTGGCGCATCTCTCGCCGGGGCACCAAGCCGCCATATCAGTAAGCTGCGGTGATTCTCTGCACGCGACGAATCCGCATCGGACTCCATTGATTACAGGGAAGCTAAGCTGTCATTGTCGGCTCGTGCCTGAGCAGTGAGACGATGGTGGCGCTTTCAGAGTATGAGAATATTTCTGCATAGCGTCCCCAAGCGATGACGGCTTTCAAGCTTCCTTTGGCATTTTCTTCTGTCATGTAGTCTTCGAGTTCTTCAAGAAAACGACTGATTCGCGCACTGCGATCTGGGCGCTCTTCAAGGACACGTCGCATATGGCCAGCGAGTGGAACGTAGGCTAGAAGATGATCTGCAAATAGATCTTTGCGTTCATCGCTTGATATATGGGCATAGCGCGTCCCCGCAGGAGTTAATGCAATATCGCCCTCTGACAGCTCGACGAAGCGCAATAGCTGCAATGTTTCCGCCAGATGCAGGAGGCTATCAATCTCCAGCTGCAATGCGGTAGCAATGACTGGCAGATCCGCGCGCCCCTTGTACTGGTCCTGAGCAAGATTTTCGATGAGACCCGACATCAGGTTGGTGGAGACATCCGGCAAAACCATTCCCAATCCCAATCCCGGGAATGCTCCTTCTGCAACCGAACCTGATTGGGCGTTGTGCGTGGTCATGCGCGCATAAATCGAGTCGACGATCTTGCGGAATGTTGGATCCAGGCGATTCCTTGGATGAGGCAGATTGACCCGTACTTCATCAGCAATGCGGCCAGGATTGGATGAGAAAATCAGAATGCGGTCGCACATCAGTACGGCTTCCTCGATGTTGTGCGTGACCAGCAAAACGGATTTGATTGGCATGCGTCCTTCGACCCAGAGGTCGAGGAAGTCTGTTCTCAACGTTTCTGCGGTCAAAACATCAAGCGCTGAGAAGGGTTCATCCATGAGCAAGAGCGTGGGCTGCACAACCAAGGCTCTGGCAAAGCCTACCCGCTGACGCATGCCGCCGGACAGTTCGCGCGGATAGGCATTTTCAAAGCCACTCAGGCCGATCAGTTCAATCGCATGCCTTGCGCGCTTCTTGCTCTCGTCCCGCGGCACTTCCATCGCGATGAGTCCGAGCTCTACGTTTTCAAGAACAGTCAGCCACGGGAAGAGCGCAAACGATTGAAACACCATGGCCATTTCGCCAGAGGGTCCTCGGATGGCCTGTTCCTTGAACTGAGCGTCGCCGGCCGATGCTTCGATGAGCCCCGAGATGATGCGCAGCAGAGTGGATTTTCCGGAACCGGAGCGTCCCAGAAGGCTGACAATCTCACCAGGTTTAAGCTGGAGGTTGACGTTATCCAATACCACGAGTGGATCGTTGCCGACTCTTGGAAAGGATTTTCCGATTCCCTTCAGGGAGAGCAAATCTGGATTCATGTTGAAGTCCTTGTTGGGTTAACCCAGCCTGAGCCTGCGCTCGGCATAATTGTAGAGTGGCCGCCAGACCGTTCGATTCAGGATGACCACAAAGAGTGACATCACTGCAATTCCCAGCACCAGTCGGTGGTAGTCGCCATTCTGGGTGGCCTTGGCGATATAGGCGCCGAGTCCATGCGCCTCCAGTTTTTCATTTCCCCAGCTTGCGATTTCAGATACAACGCTCGCATTCCAAGAGCCGCCCGAAGCTGAAATTGCACCGGTGAGGTAGTAGGGAAAGACGCCAGGCAGTGCCACCTTGCGCCACCACAACCAGCCCTTGATCCGCATGCCGGTGGCAACATCTTTTAGATCGGAAGGAAATGCAGAGGCGCCAGCAATCACGTTGAACAGGATGTACCACTGGGTCCCCAGCACCATCAGCGGGCTGAGCCAGATGTCGGCATTGAGATGGAACCTGACGATGAGCGCGACAGCCACGGGAAACATCAGGTTCGCCGGAAACGCTGCCATGAATTGCGCCACAGGCTGGGCAATTTGGGTCCAGCGCGGTCGCATTCCGATCCAGACACCTATGGGAACCCAGAAGAGACTGGCCAGTGCGATCAGAAGGACAACCCGCACGAATGTAATGAGGCCATAGCCAACGGCGGTGGCTACATCGCTCCAGCCAAGTGCAGAACGGGTGTACAGAAACACTTGCCACAAGGCGTAAGCAGCGAGGGCGCTCACCAATGCGTACCAGAGCCGGTCGATCCATTTTTCGCTGACGAGGGTGGTTTCTCCCAGGCTCAATGGTGTCCGGGGGATGATTGAGCGACGACGGATGAGTTGACGGGCTGCGAGGCTGACTGGGCCCGCGGATTCCTGTACCCAGCGCGCACGATTCAGAAGATCAAGAAACCAGGAACGCGGAACGGTCGCGCTGGCGGAATCCTCGAAACGGAATTTGTCAGCCCACGCGACAATCGGGCGGAACAGTAATTGATCGTAGAGGGTGATCACGATCATCATGGCCAATAATGACCAGCCAACGGCGGCAAGGTTTTTGTCCGCGATTGCGGTCGCCACATAGGAACCTATTCCCGGCAGTGCAATATTCGTGTTTCCCACCGAGATTGCCTCGCTGGCTACCACGAAAAACCATCCTCCGGACATCGACATCATCATGTTCCAGATCAGGCCCGGCATTGCAAAAGGAACCTCAAGACGCCAAAAGCGCTGCCATCCGGACAAGCCGAAGCTGTAGGTGACCTCATTGAGGTCTCCGGGCACCGTTCTCAAGGACTGATAGAAACTAAAGGCCATGTTCCAGGCCTGACTGGTAAAGATGGCAAACACCGCTGCACATTCCGCACCCAGCTGATTACCGGGGAAGAGGCCGAGAAATGCCGTCACCGTAAACGACAGAAAACCCAGGATTGGCACTGATTGCAGGATATCGAGCATTGGCACCATGAGTGCGCCCGCGCGCCTGCTTTTCGCCGCCAGGGTCCCGTAAGTGAAAGTGAAGATGATTGAAAGCAACATCGCAGCGAGCATGCGCAGCGTCGTCATCAAGGCATAAGCTGGCAATGATGAAGGATCGAGTGAGATGGCCGTGGTCTCGATGGCGCTGAGGGGCGCAGACATCGAACGCGCGGTATGCGCAAACAGAACGAATACACCCAAGATGATCGGCAGGGCGAGGAAATCCCACCGGCTAGGTAGAAATCGAGCGCTGCCCACCGAGATGGGCAGAAGCAGTGGTCTGCTCATTAAAATGGCTCCTTCAAATTAAATCCGCCATGAATACCAGCGGTGCAAATAGCGGTATCAGCACGCCGCTCATTTAGAAACGGAAACGTTGCGGAATTCCAGTAGCGCGCTCCAATTCGATAAGCGCCTTGGCTGCATCCGCCTGGGCCTGGTTGGCATCTTGGCGTATTTGATTATCGGAACGCTGAGCGTCAATAAGATCCAGCAGGCTGTTGGCCCCACGCTGGTAGCCATACCGCCGCGCTTCCAGAAGATCATCAGCCTTCTGCAGAATATCGTCGTTAAACGCATTGGTGCGTTTGATCGCCGACTGGTACTGAGACAGGGCGGTGCGGATGCCCACCTCGGCGCGCAGCTCTGCTGAATCGAGTTGAGCTTGTGCCTGCTCAGCCCCCGCGCGAGCTTTGCTGATGCTGTATTGCCCGTGGTCAAACAGCGGCAAGGGAATGCCAAAATTCAAGGTGAGCTGATGGAAGCTTGGCGTGGGATCGACGGGGTGATTCGGCGCAACGCTGCTGTTGTAACCGTAGGCCAGGCCGACATCAACGTCCGGAAAAACAGAAGCCTTTGCCAGTTGCACGCCGCTCTGCGCTGCGTCGCGCGCATGACGCAAGGCAATGAGGTCAGGCCGCTTCTTTAAGGATTCATTCACAAGGGTGGCAGCGTCAAAGTTGGCCGGCATCTGTTTCAGATCGCCACTCACGATGAAATTCGTTTGGCCTCGATTGCGTCCCAGGAAGGTTGACAGCGCAAAACGTGCCGCTGCGGCATCGTCTTCCGCCTTTGACAGGTCATTCAGGAATTCGCGTTCCTCTACTTGTGTCTGCAACAGATCCGGACGGCCAATGTCACCGGCCTTGTATCGGGTCTGCTGGGCACGCGAAAGACTTCCGAGAAAGTCGGCCGCAGCCCGCAACTGTTCGACGGTATATTGCGCCGCCAGCGCATCGGAAAATGCCGATGCTGCGTCCAGTTTCAGGTTGCGCAGGAAGTCATCCAGGGTGGCGGCGCTGGCGCGCAGGGTCTGGTCCATCATCTTGATGCGCCACTTTCGCTTGCCGGGCCATTCAATGGTCTGATCAATCCCGATACTGCGGCTCTCCACCTGCTGCAACAGTGCTGGCTGGCCATCGCTTCCGGTGCCGTACTTGCCGTGGTAGGTGAGATCACGGTTGCCCGAAAGCGACAGGGTCGGATTCGGGAGTAGCCCTGCAGCCTTGGCGTCCGCTTCGGCCATCGTCACGTTGTAGCGCTGTGCCGCATAGTCAAGATTGGCCGCTAGAACTTCACGGATAAAAGCGGGCCAGGTCAGAGCCTGGTCAGCGGCATTGGACGCCTGCACATTCCAGGCATCCAAGGGAAGCGCGTACTTGAGGTACTGGCTATCGTGCGCTTCGCCTACCGATCCATCGGCTTCAACCTGCGCATTCACCTGGAGTTGCGGAGTATCAGCGGCATAAACGCATACCGGCAATATCAGCCCCATTGCCAGGCACTTCAGGAATCCGTTTGGGTACTTCATTACTTGCCCTCCGTCAGCAGTTCGTCGAGTGAGTGATCCACTTCTGGTGGGTTCTCGCGCATACGTCGCTGGGCCCAGGTTTCGACCATGAAATAGAGTGCTGGCAGCAGGATGAGGGTTAGAGCCGTAGCCGTAATCAGGCCACCGATGATGACTGTTGCCAACGGCCTCTGTACGTCACTGCCGATGGCATGCGTGAAAGCTGCTGGCATCAGGCCAACGATGGCGACCGTTGCCGTCATCATCACTGGCCTGAAACGCTGGCGCGCACCCTTCATCACCGCTTGCAGCAGGGTCTGGTCCAGCTCTCTCCAGCGGTTCAGGTTGGCGACCATGATGATGCCGTTCTGCACGGCCACGCCAAACAGCGCGATGAAGCCCACCGCGCTGGACACATTGAGTGTCATTCCGCGCAAGTGAATTGCCGCCAGTCCACCCACTGCAGCAAGCGGCACTGTCGACAGGATCAACAGGGGGTGACGTACCGTTCCGAAAGCAGCGAACAGCAATACGAACATCATCGACAAGGCAATGGGAATCACCACAAACAGTCTTTTGCGTGCGCGCTCCTCATTCTCGAATTGACCGCCCCAGACGATCTTGTACTTGGAGTGGTCGTATTGGATTTTCTTCTCAATTGCCGTCTGTGCTTCCTGCAGGAAGGTACCCAGATCACGTCCACGCAGATCCAGCTTTACGGTCAGATGGCGATGCGCCATCTCACGAGTAATCGTGCTTTCTCCTGACTGCAGGTCAATCTTGGCGACCTGGGACATCGCGACATGGGCACCTGTGGGCGTGGTCAAAATGAGATTCCCAATCTTGGCCGGATCGTCTCTTGAGATGTTCTGGATACGGGCAGCAACGTCATATACCCGTTCGCCGACAAACAACTGGGTCTGAGGTCCGCCGCTGATTCCGGTCGAGATCAGGTCTGACACATCATCGGCATTGAGTCCGTAGCGCGCGGCGGCTTCACGATCCAGTGAAATTCGAACCTGCGGCAGCGGTGGTTCTTGATCAATGGCAACATCGGCTGACCCACGGATTCCATCCAGCGTGCTGGCAATGCTATCGGCAATGCGCCGGAGCTCGGAAAACTCGTCGCCATAGATCTTGACGACCAGCTCGCTATGCGCGCCGGCAATCTTGTCGTAGACGCCATCAATCATGGGTTGCGTAAAGCCGACGCTGACGCCCGGTATCTTCTGGAATCGCTTGGACATGGCTGCAATCAGCATTTGCTTGTCGCGACCAGTCGTCCAGGTGTCGTACGGGTGCAGCGTCACTGCGCACTCGATATGAGAGGGCGTGAATGGGTCGGTGCCGTCGTCATTCCGTCCCAGCTGCGTGACAATGTGTTCGACTTCCGAAAATTCGAGAGTGGCTTTGCGGATCTCGCCTGACATCTCGCTCGCTTTTTCGAGTGAAATTCCGGGCGGCAAAGTGACTTGCAGCCAGATCGAGCCCTCATCCAGGTAGGGCAAGAAATCTTTTCCGGCTGTTACGCCAAGTGCCAGAGTCGCCAGCAAGGTGACGATAGTGACTCCGATGGCAAGGCGGGTCCTCACGGTAAAGCGCAGGAGGTAGTACCGGTATCGCAAGCTCAGGCGATCGACCAGTTCATTCTTAACGATGCGTTGGGGCTTTCTATACGCGACGTAAGCTAGGCCCGGAATGAGCAGAAGGGCTACCAGAAGGGCACCCAGCAGTGAGAAACCCACCGCGTAAGCCATCGGTGAAAATAGCTTGTATTCGACGCGCTGGAATCCAAACAGCGGCAGGTAAGCTGTAATGATGATGAGCGTTCCAAAGAAGATCGGGCGTCCTACCTGAACCGCAGCAGCATATGCGTCCCGAAGCAACATGGGGCGATGTTGACTTTCCTCGCGGACGCGCAACATGTTTTCGAGCATCACCACCGCGCCATCAACCAGGATCCCGAAATCAATCGCGCCAAGCGATAGCAGGTTCGCAGGAATGTTCAGGTGGTTCATGAAAGTGAAAGCAATCATCAGTGACAGCGGTACCGTCAGTGCGACGATCAGCGCGGCACGGGGGCTCAGTAGAAACAGGAGCAGCACGATGAAGACCAGCAGCATGCCCTCGGTCAGCGTGTGCGCGACGGTATGAATAGTGGTTTCGATGAGGTTTGTGCGGTCGATGTACTTGACGACCTTGACGTCCGACGGGAGTAGTTTGGTATTGAGCTCATCCACCGCGGCATGCACGCCTTCCATCACCTTGGAAGGATTTTCTCCTTTAAGAAGCAGCACGATGCCGGAGACACCATCGTCGGTGTAATCCTTGCCCAAAATGCCGTGCCGTTCTTGATGACCCAGGGTCACGGCTCCCAGGTCGCGAATGCGCACCGGTGTTCCCGTCTTGGAGGTCGTGACAACCACGTTTCCAAGGTCATCAAGGTTCTGCAGCAGTCCAACGCCCCGGATCACGAAGCCTTGCTCTCCGCGGGTCAGCACACTGCCACCCGCGCTGGAATTGTTTGCCTTGATCGCTGTTTCGACCTGTGCGAGCGAGAGGTTGTATTTGACAAGACGGTCTGGGTCCAGCACCAACTGATACTGCGTTGTAATGCCGCCAAAGTTCGAGACATCGGCGATTCCAGAGACCTGTTTCAGGCGCGGGATGACTGTCCAGAACTGCAGCTCCGACAGCTCACGCAGGCTGCGTTGGGGAGATTCCAGCGTGTAACGGTAGATTTCCCCAATCGGAGAAGTCAGCGGATCGAGGCCGGGCTGGGCTCCATAGGGCAAGCTGACCTGGCTAATACGCTCCTGCAGGCGCTGGCGCGACCAATAACTCTCGGTGCCATCGCGAAATACGACGGTAATCAATGACAGCGCAAAGGTGCTCTTCGAGCGCATTACCTCCAGGCCTGGCGTGTTAATCAGCTCGCGCTCCAGCGGAATGGTGATTTGCCGCTCGACTTCTTCAGCGGCCAGACCGGGCACTTGCGTAACCACCTGCGAGGTCACGTCCGCAATGTCGGGATAGGCTTCGAGCGGAAGCTGTCTGAATGAAACGTAGCCATACAGTGCAATCAGTACAAAGATGATCCACACCACGCCACGTGACTTCAGGGACAGCAGCATCAGTCTCTCAATCATTGAGGAGCACTCCCTGCTTGGTGACGATGCGCTCGCCAGCGGCAAGGCCCTTGATGATTTCGGTTGACTCGCCAATGCGGGCGCCCGTGAACACGGTGCGACGCTCGAACTTCCATGGTGATTTTTCGACAAAGATCAGCGTGCGGGTCTCGTCCTGTACCAACGCTGTTGTTGGAACCACGATGGCATCCTTGGGCTTGCCCATGAAAGTTACCTTGGCAAACATCCCAGGCTTGAGGCGCCCATCTTTATTGCCATAAGCCGCGCGAACCTTGATGGTGCGCGTATCGGGGTCGAGCTGGTCGGAAACAAACAGTACTTTCCCTTTGAAGGTCTCTCCGGCGAAGGATTGCACTGTCGCATCAAGGTCTTCGCCTGCTTCGATATCGGCCAGATCCTTTTCCTGCACGCTGGCGGTGAACCAGATCGTGGACACATCGGACACTGTCAGGAGCGCCGCTGTATTGTCATTGGCATAGGTTCCCTGCACGGCATTGAGCATGGAAATCCGGCCCGCTAACGGAGAGCGAACAGTGAGTTGACGGGGTGATTTTTTGGAATCCACGGGAATGCCCAGTGTCCGAAAGACAGCGGTTGCACGCTCGTAGTCACTTTGTGCGCCGGCGTAATCAGCTTGGGCTTGCTCCAGATCTTTAAGCGCCGCGATCGCACCATGATCATAGAGATCCTGTTGCCGGGCCAACGCTTTCCTGGTGAGCTTGAGCGACGTTTCTGCGTGCTGCAGGTCAGCGCGCGCCTGCGCAAGATCTGCCGAGTCGATCGTGAACAAAGGCTGTCCAGCGACAACGGCATCGCCCAAGTGCACATGCAACGCGGAAATGCGCCCTGCGAGGGGAGGCAGAATATTGGCAACCTTTGCCGGATCCGCTTCCAGAACCGCTGGAGCTTCTAGCGGTGCTTCGATTCGCTGCTGCTGAACCGCAGCCAATGACAGATAACGACGCAGTTCGGATTTCTCGGGGACAACAATCAAATCGCCCTCGCGTTCATGGAACGCCACGGGTGTTTCTTCTTCTCGAACGGCGTTAACGCGACTTTCGTATAGAAAGGCCGCATACACCAGGGCTGCCGCAACCGCGACAATGACGAGCGCAAACTTGCGCACAAAACGTACGAACTGGGTTTGAATCTTGGGTGGCTTCATCGCTTCGGTTCTCTGCTGTCAAAAGGTGACCTGGACACGAGAAATGCGTGCCTGGCCTACTCTGGAGATGTTGGCGGATCGTGATTGAATGGATGGCACCTGATCAGGTGCCGTGGCAGTTGCTGGTCTCGCAAATAAATGCTGAGCCAGATTTTGTTGGCGTTGGGTCTTGCTCCTGGCTTTCTTGCCGGAGATGACCATAGAGGGATGAATGTGAACTTTTGATGTCAGCCTCATCCTGGACGCATGTATACCGTCATCGGAGAGGCAATCCACCCCGTGAATACGGGAGTCAAAAGCCGCTGTCTTGCAAGGCGAGGGGGATATTTGCCTGCGCCTAAAGCCCTTTGGGGCCGCCCTCTGGGCAAGTTCAACGCGTGCTCCGGCATTTCGCCTTGGCGAGCCGCCCAAATTCTTGGCGATGATCATCGTGATGCCTCCATGCACGGCGAAGCGGCAGCATGCGCTGCCGCAAGAATGCGCGGGGATACCCCGGCAATCGGTTGCTAAAAAGCACGCTCGGGATGGAAGCCTGCCTCTGAGGCAGGGTTACATGGCGGCGCACTGTCCTGTTGATGACGCGGACAGTGGCCTGGAAGAAAGGACTTCGGGGACTGTTCGCGTCTTACCTCGCCAATAGGCGAGGCTGACTACTGCTGCTATCCAACGAAATATCCCTCCATGGGGTCTGAATGGGGCGCAGTGTACGCCCGGAAAATGCGCTGTCAAGAAGATTTCGCATAAAAATTAGCATCCCCCCATGGGGATACTGAAAGTAGGGTTATAGGTACTTGGCCATCTCGTTGAACTCCCCCACCAGTTTGCGTGCCTGCTTGCTACTGGAGCCCTCAGATGAATCCTCCAGGCAGTGGTTGATATGGTCATGAATCAGCGCTTTCTTTGCCCCGGAAATTGCTTTTTCGACGGCATACAGCTGTTGGGCCAGCTCGACGCATGATCGCCCCTCTCCAAGCATCTCAAGGACATGATCCAGATGACCGCTTGCGCGGCGTAGACGTTTGGCAATGGCGGGGTGAGTTTTATCCATGACTGATTCCTCTGGGAGGCCTATATTTTCACCGGACCGGGAGGCCAGTGGAAATCTGCAGTGCCATATGTATCAGAAATGTAACCATCATTTGTATAAGCGGTAGAACTTGGGTCCCTCAGCATGGCCTCTGCGCCTCAGGGAGAACGTCTCGTGCCGGAGCCTGAGCGCAAAATGGGGTGTATTGGGAGGGACTTCCAGGCCGGGCTTGCCAAGGCATATGGTGTTGCGCATACCCAGGAGCCGGAACTGCCCGGTTTTTGGAAAGATCCTTGGGTGTTGGGCGTGGCACTGGTTTGGCGGCCATTCAGACACTTGTTACAAATACCATAGGGGGGTATAGTAAATCATCATGAGCCACGAAAACGCACACTCATCCAATCCGGAAATCATCAAGCGGCTGAATCGTACGATTGGCCAGCTGCAAACCATCGTTCGCATGCTCGGCGAGCATCGCGCTTGTCCCGAGGTTGCCATGCAGATGCAGGCCGTTGAAAAAGCGATTGGCCAGGCCAAGAAAACCTTCATCCATAACCACATCGAGAACTGGTTGGAGCCGGGAGATACCGTATCCAAGAAGACACTTCAGGATCTGCGGGATATTTCCAAGTATCTATAACGAATACAGCAGAATCGGGATCAGAGATCTATGGCGCATTCACATCATCACGACAAGCACGATGATCACCTCCATGAGCAAGGTGACCATGGCCATTTACACACGAGCCATGACCATGCAAAAGGCGCCAGTCAAAGACGATTGATCATCGCCGCGGTACTTCTGGGAACCTTCACTGTCGCAGAGGCGGTGGGTGGGTACTTGGCCCACTCAATTGCCTTGATGGCAGAAGCTATCCATATGCTGGCGGACTGCGGCTCGCTTGCCCTGGCTATTGTGGCTATTCGCCTGGGAATGCGTCCGGCTGATTCTGTCAGAACCTATGGGTATCAACGCTATCAACCGCTTGCGGCTTTCGTGAATGGGCTGGCCCTGCTCTTACTTACTGCCTGGGTGGTTTACGAGGCGATTCTACGCTTGGTAGAGCAGCCGGCAGTCGACGGAAAATTAATGTTGATTATTGCCGTGATGGGCGGCTTGGCAAACCTCGCTGCGTTCTTGGCCTTGTCCGGCGCAAACTCCCTTAACGAACGTGGAGCGCGTGCTCACATACTCAGTGATCTTCTGGGGTCTGCCGCAGCCAGCATTGCAGCGCTGATTATCATCCTCGCTGGATGGACTATTGCAGATCCACTGCTTTCACTATTGGTATCCGTGCTGATCTTCCGCTCGGGTTGGGCCCTCACGAAGGAAGCTACGAACGTTTTGTTGGAAAGCGCTCCAGCGGACGTGGGCGTTGAGCGGATCAAACGTGAACTGGTGGGGGTGATACCAGGAGTGACAGGGATCCATCATGTCCATATCTGGAGCCTGACGGGTGAAGCGCCAGTCGTGACGCTGCATGCGAGCCTGGCCGCTGGGGCGGATCGGCGTATCGCCCTGTCGGAGATTCATGCTCGCCTTCGTGAGCGCCTTGGCTATTGCCACGTCACTGCACAGGTAGAGGATGAAGGCGCCTGCCTGGCACCTGACTGTATGTTGGAAAAACCCTGCTGATGAACACCAAGCATCGTCCTGATTAGCGACGGCCCGTACGATACTGCCAGGCCGGCAGTACTGCAGGGGCTGTCGGCACAATCTCGCCCACGGCCGTGGCCGCTTCTGGTACGTTGATCCGTCGCGTGCCCTATCTCTCCAGTGCCTTGATGATTGTCGTGGGGATTTATACAGGGTGATCGGCTGGATCGGCTTGGCGCAGGCATCAATCGCCGTAGTGCCGGCCTTGGGCAGGATGATTGGCGGCTGGGATATTCGCTCTGCCGCCAAGTCGGTGTATCCTGTGCGCCTAGGTTTGCGTTGGCTCACCGCTCATTCCGGCGCATGGACAAGACAGGATAACTTCCAATGTTGTTTCTCTATCCGCCGCGTTTAGCGGCTTCCCTGCAAAGAACCCAATGCGAAAAGCCCCGGCGCAATCCTGTCGGGTTTATGGTCGTGTCGACCGTGAAAATCGTATGTAACTGTTTTTTTATCAAGGTTTTTATCAAGCGATAATTTGCAAGCGCTTTATCGCTTCGCACAAAGGAGAAGAAGCAATGGCACGTGGCGTCAATAAAGTCATTCTGATCGGCAATCTGGGCAAGGATCTGGAAACGCGCTATTTCCCGAATGGCGATGCCGTCGCCAATGCCACCATCGCAACCAGCGAATCGTGGACCGACAAGGCGTCTGGTGAAAAGAAGGAACACACCGAGTGGCATAACGTGGTTTTCCGTCGCAAGCTGGCGGAAATTGCTGCGCAGTACCTGAAGAAGGGCAGCAAGGTCTACGTCGAAGGCTCATTGCGTACGCGCAAGTGGCAGGACAAGGACACCGGCAAGGATCGCTTCACCACCGAAATCATCGTCAACGATATGCAGATGCTGGATGGTCGCCCGGGCGGCGGCACCGGCAGCATGGATGAGGGTGGCGCGCCTCGCAGCAGCGGTGGTGGTTACTCCTCATCGCGCGGCGGGTCGTCCTCACGCCCGCAGTCGTCGGCTCCGCCTGCGCAGTCAGCACCGGATCATGGCTTTGAAGACGACGATATTCCGTTCTGAGCATTCACTGACGCAAACAAAAAACCGCGCTTCAAGCGCGGTTTTTTGTTATGTACACGGATGTACGGTATGCACCGGGCGCAGGATGCGCAGGAGGTGCAAGCTGGCCTTGTATTAGACCGCGTGATCCAGCATGCGATAGCCCACGCCCGGCTCGTTGGCGATGTAATGCGGCTTGGCCGGATCATCGTTGAGCTTGGCACGCAGCTGGCCGACGTACACACGCAGGTATTGCGTGTCGTGTTCATGCTCGGGGCCCCACAGGGTGTGCAGGATGTAGCTGTGCGTGAGCACACGGCCAGCGTTGTGGGTGAGCAGGTGCAGGATCTCGAATTCCTTCTTCGACAGCTTCACCGGCTTGCCTGCGGCAGTGACTTCACGGCGGCTGATATCGACGGTGAGATCGCCGCAGCGCAGCACCGGTTGTGAAGACTGATGGCCGTTATGTGCGCGCAGTACGGCGCGGATGCGCGCAGAGAGTTCGGCAGCGCCAAACGGTTTGGGCACATAGTCATTGGCGCCCGCATCCAGTGCGGCGACTTTCTCGGCTTCGTCTTCGCGCACCGACAGGATCATCACCGGCACATTGCTGCGTGCGCGCAGATCCTGCAGAACCTGCTTGCCGTCGAGATCCGGCAGGCCCAGGTCCAGCAGCACGAGTTGTGGCGAGTGCTGCGCAAACTGGCTAAGGCCCTCACGGCCGCTGGCCGCTTCGGTGACTTCATAGCCTTGGGTTTCTAGGGCGATGCGAAGAAAGCGGCGGATCTGAGCTTCGTCATCGATGATGAGGATACGGATTGGGGAGGTTTTCATACGGGCTCTGCTGCGGCTAGCGGTAGGGTGAGAATCATACGGGTGCCATGAGGCGCCCCGGCTTGGACAACAATATTGCCCCCAAGTGCCAACATCAACCCTCGGCAGATCGCCAGGCCCATGCCTGTGCCTGCGGGGGAGGTGTCGCCACGTTGGACGCGGTGGAACATGTCGAAGACTTTTTCGCGCTGGTTGGGCGGAATGCCGGGGCCATGGTCCTGGATGGTGATAATCGCCTGGCCTGGGGCCTGTTGGGCGTCCGCGCGGATACTCAGGCTGATGGGCTGGCTGGCGGGGCCGTACTTGGCGGCGTTGTCGAGCAGGTTGAAGAACACGCGCTCCAGCAGCACGGCATCGGTCCAGACTTGCGGCAGGGCCTCGCTGATATCCAGCGTGACCCGGTGCTCGGGGTAGGCATTGCTGAGCGAGCGGATGGCCGGCCCGACGATTTCCCTTAAATCGACCCAGGCCAGGCGTGGCTTGAGCGCGCCATAGCCGATGCGCGTCATGTCCAGCAGGTTCTGCACGAAGCGATTGAGGCGGCTGGATTCGTCGATCACCGTATCCAGCAGGTCATGCCGCTGGCTATCACGCAGCTCGCTGCCGAGGTCGCGGAGCGTCGTCGCCGCGCCGATGATGCTGGCCAGCGGCGTGCGCAGGTCGTGCGAAACCGACGACAGCAGGGCCTCGCGCAGGCGCTCGGTTTCCTTCAGCAACTGCGCCTGTTCCATGTGCGCCGTAAGATTGATGCGCTCCAGCGCAACGACCGCCTGATCGCGCATGGCGAGCAGGAGGTGGGTCAGGTTCTGGTTCAGTGGGGTATCCGCAGCCGGGAGCCTTACCCCAAGCACGCCGAGGGCCTGTCTGGGGTTGGCCAGCGGGGCAAAGCTCCAGCCATTGCCGGAATGCGCCATCTCGCGGCTGTGCAGGCAGCGCTGTGCGGCTTCGATATCCGCCGCGGTCAGGCCGCCGGATCCCGGCATTTCGAGGCGCTCAGTGCCTTCCGCAAACAGCAGCATGGCCTTGCAGTTGAGGGTTGCAGAAACATGCAGGGATACCAGCTCAGCCAGCTTTTCACGGCTGATGGCGCTGGCAATACCGCGGGTAAAGTCGTACAGCTGGTGATTCTGTCGCGCGGTCTCGCGGATGACGCTGAGCTGGCTGCGGACCTGGGAGGCCAGCGTGCCGGTGATCATGGCCGCGACGACGAAAGAACCCAGGTCCAGCCAGTCCTGCGAACTGGCGATATGGAAGGTGTGCAGCGGCAGCGAAAAGCTGTACGAGTAGGCGATGTAACTCAGCACACTGCACAGCAGGGAGGGCCAGAGCCCCTGGCGCATGGCCACGATCAGCACGCCGGTGAGGTAGATCAGCGTGAGGCTGCCGTCGCTCAGCCAGGGATCCAGGAAAACAGAGAGGGCGGTGCTGATCCCGACCGTGCCAATGACCACGGCATACGGCCATAACCATGAAAGGAATGAGGCCGCCCGATGTTGCGCCGCGGGACGTGCGGTTTCGGGGTTGGCGAGCAGGGCTGCGATATTGTCGGCGCGGTTCACGGCCACACTTTATCGCGGATGCAGGTGTTAATTCTCAATAAAAGACGGCGGCTCGAGGGCCGCCGTCGTTCTTTACTCTTTGTTGCCTTTCTTGGGCGTGGTAATGAAGCCCATTCGCTTGATCCCGGCATTTTGCGCATCGGCCATGATTTCGGCCAGCGCCTGGTACTGGGTGATCTTGTCGGCGCGCAGCTGCAACTCCGGCTGCGGTTGCTGCGCGGCGGCCTGCTCGATGCGGGCCTTCCATTCTTCCTTGCTGACGGCGATGTCGTTCCAGTAGAGGTTGCCATCCGCGGTCAGGGCCAGCGTGATGATGTTGGGCTCTTCCGGATTCTTCACCGTCGACGCCTGCGGCAGGTCGATTGGAATCTTGTGCGTCATCAGCGGCGCCGTGATCATGAAGATGATCAGCAGCACCAGCATCACGTCGACCAGCGGCGTGACGTTGATCTCCGACATCGGCTGGTTGTTGTTCTGGCCTCCGCCAGCACTGAATGCCATTAGTGCTTCTCCTTCTCTTCGGCTGCGGCGCCCGCGCCAATGACGAAGAACTGCTCAAGGTCGTGCGCAAAGCTGTCGAACTTGCCGGCGATCACACGGTTGTTGCGGACCAGAAAGTTGTAGCCCAGCACAGCCGGAACCGCAACGGCCAGACCAATGGCGGTCATGATCAGCGCTTCGCCGACCGGGCCGGCAACGGCGTCGAGCGAGGCTTCGCCGCTCATGCCGATCTTGATCAGTGCGTGGTAAATGCCCCACACCGTGCCGAACAGGCCCACGAACGGCGCGGTGTTGCCGGTGGTGGCCAGAACGGTAAGACCGACTTCGAGGCGTGCGTTTTCGCGGTTGACCGCCTGCGTCAGCGCGCGTCCGACGAACTCATCGCGCTTCATGCTGGCGCCGAGACGGCCACCGGAGTGGCGGTCGTGCTGCATGGCGGCGGTGGCGGCGTCGAGGGCGATCTTGGAGAACGGCTCGGTGACGGGTTCTTTTTCCAGCGAGGCCACGGCCTCACGCAGGGAAGGCGCTTCCCAGAAACCTTGCACAACGCGATCTGCTTCGGCCTTGACCGAGTAAGCGCGAATGCTCTTGGTGATGATGTAGTACCAGCTACCGACGGACATCAACAACAGCAAGGCCAGAACGACCAGCGCGATCAGATCGGCGTTCTGAATCAAGTGGCCGAAGCCCATTTGGGTGAGTGCAGAGGTGGAATGCATGGGACTTATCCTTCGTTAAGTTTAAATACGATATCCAGGAGACCCAGGGCTTTCACCGGGGCACCGTTGTACAGCTGTGGAACGAATATGTACTTCAACGCCGCAGTACGCGCAGCGTTATCCAGATCAAAATTGCCGCTGGACTTGACGACCTTGGCTTCGCTTGGAATGCCTTTTTCATCAACCGTGATGAGAATCGTCACCTTGCCTTCAATCCCATCGCGCATGGCCTTGCGCGGATAGGTTGGCTTGAACGTCTGCTTGACCGCCAGGTAGCTGGGCACACTCGGCTTGGGTGGCGGCGGAGGCGGAGCGGGTGGGGCAGGTGGCTGCGGTGGAGGCGGCGGAATCGGGGCCTGCACGGGCACTTCCGTCACCACCTTGGGCTGCTCGATCGGAATCGGCGGCGGAGGCGTCTTGGGAATGACCTTCGGCGGCTGCGGCGGAGGCGGCTTTGGTGGTTCTGGCGGAGGCGGTGGCTCGTCCGGCGGCGGGATGATCATCGACACTTGCAGGATCGGCAGCTCAGGCGGTGGCTCAGGCGGTGGCACATTGATAAAGCGCCAGATCGCAAATGCATGAAGCCCGACGATGAAAGCCATAACGGCTTTATCACCGAGGCTCCAGGTGGGCTCTGTGTTGTTGGCTCTCATCTAATCAGTGGTAAATAGAAATTGAAAAAGGGCTGGCTGGCGTAGGCTTTGGACACTCGAAACAGAGGATCGGCCTGAAGCGGGCTAAACGAGTTAACGAGAATTATACTCGTTTGGAAGTCAGAAGAGAGCTTCGTGATCTTTCTTCACAAACACGAATCCTAAAAATACTAAAGAAAGACCGTAATAATCACTATAAGATTCGGCCCTTACTTTTTTACGTTTTGTTTGCAAGCGAGCAAATTTGAATGAAAGCGATTGTCTGCAAAGTCTTTGGCCCTCCAGAGGCCCTGGTGCTGGAAGAAGTTGCCAGCCGCCCGATCGGACCCGGCGAAGTGCGCGTGGCGGTGAAGGCGGCAGGCATCAATTTCCCGGACACGCTGATCATCCAGGGCAAATACCAGATGAAGGCCGAACCGCCATTTACGCCGGGCGCGGAAGTCGCAGGCACGGTGACGGAAGTCGGCGCCAAGATCCAGCATGTGAAAGTCGGCGATGACGTCGCCGCGATTCTTCCTATCGGTGGCTATGCCTCAGAGGCGGTCGCTGCGGGTGAAGCCGTGATTCGCCTGCCGAAAGGCATGAGCCATGCGCAGGCCGCGGGTTTCCCGTTGGTCTATGGCACCTCCATGCACGCGCTGAAGCAGCGCGGCCAGCTCAAGGCCGGTGAAACCCTGCTGGTGCTGGGCGCAGCCGGCGGTGTGGGACTTTCCGCCGTGCAGATCGGCAAGCTGATGGGCGCGCGTGTGATTGCCGCCGCCAGCTCGCCGGAAAAACTGGCGCTGTGCCGTGAGCATGGTGCCGATGACGTCATCGACTATTCCAAGGAAAGCCTGAAGGAGTCGGTGAAGAAGCTGACCAAGGGCAAGGGCGCGGACGTGATCTATGACCCGGTCGGTGGCGATCTCGCCCAGGAATGCTTCTCCAGCATCGCCTGGAACGGCCGTTACCTGGTGATCGGATTTGCATCCGGCACCATTCCGGAAGTTGCGGTGAATCGTCTGCTGCTCAAGGGCGCTTCGGCAGTTGGCGTGTTCTGGGGCGCGTTCATCGCGCGTGAGCCCCAGGTGAGCCATGAAAACTTCCAGCAGCTCTTTGCCTGGTTCTCCGAAGGTAAAATGACCCCGCATGTCTCGCGGGAATATCCTCTCGCGGATGCGCCCAAGGCAATGCGCGACATGCTTGAACGAAAAGCGACTGGCAAACTGATCCTGGTACCGTAGTGTTTAAAAATATCCTTGTTGTCTGCACGGGAAACATCTGTCGCAGCCCGATTGCAGAATTCATGTTGCGTGAGAAAACCGCTGACCGTGGCTTCAACATTAGTTCAGCCGGGATCGGTGCGATGATCGGCTGGCCGGCCGATCCGCCAGCCTGCGCCGTGGCCAAGGCCCATGGTCTGGATCTCACAGGCCATGTCGCACGACAGCTCACCGTCGAGATGCTGACGACCAATGACCTGGTGCTGACGCTGGATCAAACGCACAGCAACTGGATCAATCAGCGTCACCCACAGTTCCGTGGCCGCGTCCATAAGATGTTGAAATGGCGGGAAAACAAGGACGTGGAAGACCCTTATCGCGGTCCGCCGGAGGCATTTGATGTGGCCTACCGCGACATCGAACTGGGGATCGGCGACTGGCTGAAAAAGCTGGGTTGACCCATACGCTATAATCGTGGGCCGTTTTGTCCTGCGCTTTAATGTCTACTCCGTCGCCCAAAAAGCTGTACCTCATTACCTACGGCTGCCAGATGAACGAGTACGACTCGTCCAAGATGGCCGATGTGCTCAAGCAATCGCATGGGTATGAGCGCACGCAAGTCCCTGAAGAAGCGGACATCCTTCTGCTGAATACCTGTTCGGTGCGCGAAAAGGCGCAGGAGAAGGTGTTCTCCGAACTGGGCCGCTGGCGCGACTGGAAAGCCGAGCGCCCGGGCCGCGTGATCGGCGTGGGCGGTTGCGTGGCCAGCCAGGAAGGCGAGGCGATTGCCACCCGCGCACCGCATGTCGATCTGGTGTTCGGCCCGCAAACCCTGCATCGCCTGCCGGCGCTGCTGGAAGAAACCCGCGCCAGCCTCAAGCCGGCGGTGGATATCAGCTTCCCCGAAATCGAAAAGTTTGACCGCATGCCGGAGCCGCGCGCCGAAGGCGTGACCGCCTTCGTCAGCATCATGGAAGGCTGCTCCAAGTACTGCACCTTCTGCGTCGTGCCTTATACGCGTGGCCATGAAGTGAGCCGTCCGCTGGATGACGTGCTGGTGGAATGCGCGCAATTGGCTGCGCAGGGCGTGCGTGAAATCACGCTGCTTGGCCAGAACGTCAACGCTTATCGCGGCCCGATGACTGGCACGGCGGATCTCTGCGATCTCGCGCTGCTGATCAACTATCTCGCCCGCATCCCGGGTGTTGAACGCATCCGCTACACAACCTCGCACCCGAACGAATTCAGCGATGCGCTGATCGATGCGTTTGCCGAAGAGCCGAAGTTGGCCAACTACTTGCATCTGCCTGTGCAATCCGGCTCGGACCGCATCCTCGGCATGATGAAACGCAATTACACCAAGGCGCAGTACCTCGACAAGATTCGTCGCGTTCGTTCGGCGCGTCCGGATATTGCCTTGTCGTCAGACTTCATCGTTGGTTTTCCGTCAGAGACGGAAGATGACTTCATGGAGACGATGGATCTCATCGCACAGGCGCGTTTCGATAGCGCGTATAGCTTCGTCTACAGCCCGCGTCCCGGCACGCCAGCGGCAAACCTGCGCGATAACGTCACGCTGGAAGAAAAGAATCGTCGCCTGCACATCCTGCAAAACCGCATTCGGCAGATTGATGACGAGTTCAAGCAGGGCCTGGTTGGCACCACGCAGCAGATTCTGGTGGAGAAGCCTTCAGTGCGTGGCCAGGGCCGCATCGCCGGTCGCACCTCGACCAATCGCATGGTCAATTTCGAAGGGCCGGAGTCGCTGATCGGGCAATTGGTGGATGTCTACATCACCGAGACGCAGCCGAATTCCTTGCGCGGACGGTTGCTCTCATGACCTCTCCTACACGTACGACGCAGGCAAAGATTGATGTGGTGCTGGAGCCGAATGATGCACAGCGCCTGGCGAATCTCAATGGGCCGTTCGATGCCAACCTGCGCCAGGTTGAATTGCGTCTGGGCATCGAGGTGCGCAATCGCGGCAATCGCTATCAGCTGGTCGGTGCACGCCGCGACGTGACGCGCGGTGAATCCGTGCTGACGGCGCTGTTCAACCAGGCCGCTGAAGACACGGTAACCAGTGAATCGGTGCATCTGGCGCTGGTGGAGTTTGGCGACCAGATTGATGATGCGATGGCGGTGGAAGAAGAAGCCCCGCATGGTGAAGTCGTTATCCGCACCAAACGTGGCGTCGTTCGCGGCCGCAGTCTGCATCAGAAGCAGTATCTGAAGAGCATCGCGACGCATGATCTCAATTTTGGTATTGGCCCTGCCGGTACTGGTAAAACTTATTTGGCCGTGGCCAGTGCTGTAAATGCACTGGAGCGTGATCGCGTGCGTCGCATCGTGTTGGTGCGTCCGGCGGTGGAAGCGGGCGAGAAGCTCGGCTTCCTGCCAGGTGACATGGCAGACAAGATCAATCCCTACCTGCGTCCACTGTATGACGCGCTCTACGAAATGCTGGGCTTTGAAAAGGTCGCGCGTCTTGTTGAGAAGAGCGTGATTGAAGTGGCGCCGCTTGCGTTCATGCGCGGCCGCACGCTTAATGAATCCTTCATCATTCTCGACGAAGCTCAGAACACGACGGTCGAGCAGATGAAGATGTTCCTCACGCGTATTGGTTTTGGCAGCGTTGCGGTGGTGACGGGTGACGTCACCCAGATTGACTTGCCGAGACATGAAAAGAGCGGACTCAAGCACACGATGAAAGTGCTTGAAGGCGTGCCTGGAATTGCCTTCAGTCATTTCAAGAAGGAAGACGTGGTGCGTCATCCGCTGGTGCAGGCGATTGTCGAAGCTTACGAAGTCCATGAGGCGCAGACGGGTCAATGAGTGACATCGTCATTCAGCGCTGCGTTCCTGCTGCGGGGATTCCTGCTGCAGCGAGCCTGCGGGCCTGGGCTCAGTCAGCCTTGCGCAGGAAAGGTGCGCTGACGATCCGTATTGTTGATGAAGAAGAAAGCGAAATACTGAACAGCCGCTATCGTCACAAACAGAAACCGACGAATGTGCTGTCATTCGGCTACGACGAACGCGGTGTGTTGGGGGATCTGGTGATCTGTGCGCCGGTGGTTGCGCGCGAAGCCGGGGAACAGGGTAAAACAGTGCGTGCCCATTGGGCGCACATGGTGGTTCACGGTTGCCTGCACCTGCAGGGCCACGATCACGAAAAAGAAGCGGAAGCTACAGCGATGGAAGCGTTGGAGATCCGCATATTGGGGAAACTGGGTTTTAACAACCCTTATCAGGAACAATGAACGACGACTCTAGTAGTACCAACGGCAATGGCAATCACCACGATACGGCGCTGAGCCGCTGGTGGCATCGCATTACTCATCGTTTCGCGGGTGCTCCCCGCACGCGTGAGGATTTGCTGGAAGTACTCGACGAAGCGCGCGACGCCAACCTGATGGATGCCGACGCGCTCAACATGTTCCAGGGCGTGTTGGAGACCGCCGACACGCAGGTGCGCGACATCATGGTGCCGCGTGCGCAGATGGTGGTGGTGGAGCGTGACTGGACGTTGGAGCAATTGTTGCCAGTGGTGGTTGAATCAGGCCACTCGCGCTTTCCCGTGATTGGCGATTCCAAGGATGAGGTCGTCGGCATCCTGCTGGCCAAGGATCTGCTCAAGTTTGCGTCTGGCGTGCCAGGCGCTGATCCGGAAACGTTTGACCTCAATCGTCTGCTGCGCCCGGCCGTGTATGTGCCGGAGAGCAAGCGCGTCAACGTTCTGCTCAAGGATTTCCGCAAGGGCCGTAACCACATGGCCTTTGTGGTGGATGAATACAGCGGCATCGCCGGACTGGTCACTATTGAAGACGTGCTGGAACAGATCGTCGGCGATATCGACGACGAATACGATGAGATCGAAGGCGCGCATATCCTCAAGCAGGATGAGCGCCGCTATCTGGTCAATGGCCTGACGCCGATCGAAGAGTTCAATACCTACTTCAGCACCGAATTCTCGGATGAGGAATTCGATACCGTCGGCGGCCTGATCATGAATCGCTTCGGCCACATGCCCAAGCGTGGCGAAAGCGTGCGCATCGAGCGTTTCAATTTCAATGTGCAGCGTGCGGATAGCCGCCGCGTGCATATGCTGCAGGTCACGATTTCTCCAAGCTGACGTTTACGCATCATTCTGGCGTCATCGACTGGCGCCAGAATGATGGAGTTGGGCTTGGAGCGGTCTTGATGAATGTGTTTATTTGAAGTTAGTTGTTAATTTAGTTAATAAATTATAACAATCTTTCAGGGAGCGACCTACGGGTCGGGGACCCAATGGCCTTTTTGCAGTCGCTGAAATCCTGCGCAGATCGCTTCGATAAGTCACTGGCCTTGCTGCTGGGTGCTGGCGTCACGCTGGGCTTTGCCCCGTTTGGTTTATGGCCGCTGGCCTTGCTGGCCCTGGCCGGCCTGTTTGCCTTGCTGCAAGACAAAACCGCCTGGCGCAGCCTGCTGCTGGGCTGGTTGTTTGCCATTGGCCATTTTGTCAGCGGCATTTACTGGATCTACATCAGCACGCATGTCTTCGGTGGTGCGCCCGCGGTGCTTGCCGTGGTACTGCTGTTGGCCTTGTCTGCAGCTTATATGGCGCCGTGGCTGGCCTTGGCCATGGGCTTGGCAACGTGGCTTCGCCTGTGGACGCGTGCGATTGGCTGGTTGGTTGTCCCGGCCTTGTTCATGTTGGCCGAGCTGGCCCGCGGGAATCTGATCTTCGACGGTTTTGCCTGGCTGAGCCTGGGCGATATTGCACTCGACACGCCGCTACAGCGTTTGGCGCCGCTGATCGGTGTGCACGGCATTTCCGCGCTGCTGCTGGTGATGGCTTACGCGCTGTTCCAGCTGATGACGGCCTCGCGTCCGCGACGTATCGTTGCCTTGGTTGTTCTATTGTCGAGCGGGGCCGCCGCGCTGCTGCCACAGCCACAACACTGGACGCAGGCCGCTGGTGAGCCGCTCAAGGTCGCCATCATCCAGGGCAATATTCCGCAGCACTTGAAGTGGCAGCCGGAAATGGATGGGCCGACCCTGTTCCGTTACCGCGGCATGACCTTGCAAGCACGCGATGCCGACCTGATCGTCTGGCCCGAAGCGCCGCTGACGCAGACCTACGACATGCTCAAGGACGATTATCTCGATCCCCTCAGCCGCCAGCTTGAACTGACTGGCGCCACCTTGCTGGCCGGCATGCTGATTGAAGAGCCGCCGTCCTCGCAGCACTACTACAACAGTGTGATTGGCCTGGGTGCGACGAAAGGGCGCTACGACAAACATCATCTGGTGCCGTTCGGCGAATATTTCCCGGTGCCGAATTGGATACGCCCGTTCCTGGATGTGTTGGGCACGCCTTATTCGGATATCAGCTCCGCTGTGACGGACCGTGAACCGTTTGTGGTGAAGGGCCAGCGCCTGGGTGTGGTGATCTGTTTTGAAGACGTTTTTGCGGATGAATTCCGTCGCAGTGCGGAGGGTGCCGCGCTGATTGTCAGCGTCACCAATGATGCGTGGTTTGGTCATTCCATTGCCGCGGCCCAGCACCTGGCGATGGCGCGCATGCGTTCGCTTGAATCAGGCCGCGTGACGATCCGTGCGTCGAATACTGGTGTATCGGCCTTGATTGAAGCCGATGGCAGCCTGCAAGCCCAAGCCGGGTTTTTTACACAGGAAACCTTACGTGTCAGCGCACAGCCGCGTAGTGGGCGCACGCCCTATGCGGGCTGGGGCGATCGGCCTTTGTGGCTGGTGGGTGCGTTGCTGGTCTTGCTGGCCTTGATTCGCCGCCGGGCCTGATTAAAATTTGATCGCTCCATGAGCGCTTTTATCAAACAAAGCCTTACATGTTGGCGAAGTCGCCGTTTATACTTACGGGGATAGGCAGGCGGATCATGGCGGGGAGCCATGTCCATCCACCGAAGCACGGATGGCGCTGCCTCGAATTTCATTAATCTCCTTCTAAGGGGCATCGTTCAATGAGTAATGAAGGCGTGGATGCCGGACGTCGCCGGTTCCTAACGCTGACCACGGTAGCCGTGGGCGGCGTAGGTGTTGGCGCAGCAGCTTGGCCTTTTTTGGCCTCGCTGCGTCCTAGCGAGCGGGCAAAGGCGTTGGGTGCGCCGATCACCGTAGATATCAGCAAAGTCGAAGCCGGTCAGAAGCTGACGGTTCCCTGGCGCGGTAAGCCGGTCTGGATCATCCGCCGCACGCCGGACATGCTGGCCAGCCTGCCGAAGGTCGACGCCAATCTGCGTGACCCCAACTCCAACGAGTCGGAACAGCCGGCCTATGCCAAGAACGAAGCCCGCGCGCTCAAGCCTGAATGGCTGGTCATGGTTGGTTCCTGCACCCACCTCGGCTGCTCGCCGACCTTCCGCCCGGATCATCCGGCAGCGGATATCGACAGCAACTGGCAGGGAGGCTTCTATTGCCCTTGCCACGGTTCCAAGTTCGACCTCTCAGGTCGCGTCTATCAGGGTGTGCCTGCTCCGCTGAATCTGGTCGTGCCGGCCTACAAGTTTGATAACGATACGACCATCACCATTGGCGTAGACCAGGGAGCTGCGTAATGGCAATCGTCCCCAATCCTCACAAGACGACGGGTTTCCTCGGCTGGATCGATGACCGTTTCCCGCTGACCAAGCTGTGGAAAGATCATCTCACCGAGTACTACGCGCCGAAGAACTTCAACTTCTGGTACTACTTCGGTTCGCTCGCACTGCTGGTGCTGGTCAACCAGCTGCTCACCGGTATCTTCCTGACGATGCACTACAAGCCTGACGCTGCCCAGGCTTGGGACAGCGTCGAATACATCATGCGCGATGTGCCCTGGGGTAACGTGATCCGTTACCTGCACTCGACGGGTGCCTCGGCGTTCTTCATCGTCGTGTTCCTGCACATGTACCGTGGCCTGCTGTACGGTTCGTATCGCAAGCCGCGTGAACTGATCTGGGTCTTCGGCATGCTGATCTTCTTCGTACTGATGGCCGAAGCGTTCTGCGGTTACGTGCTGCCCTGGGGCCAGATGTCCTACTGGGGCGCTCAGGTGATCATCTCGCTGTTCGGCGCCGTTCCCAAGATCGGTCCGGACATCGTGATCTGGGTGCAGGGCGACTACGTGCCTGCCGATGCAACGCTGAACCGCCTGTTCTCGTTCCACGTCATCATGCTGCCGTTCATCCTGGTTGGCTTGGTAGTGGCTCACCTGATTGCGCTGCATGAAGTCGGTTCCAACAACCCCGACGGCGTCGAGATCAAGAAGCACAAGGATCCGGTCACCCACATCCCGCTCGACGGCATTGGGTTCCACCCGTACTACACGGTGAAGGATCTGGTCGGCGTTGGCGTGTTCCTGATGGTGTTCCTCGGCATCGTGCTGTTTGCACCCGATGGCGGCGGTTACTTCCTCGAGAAGCCGAACT
>Ga0116227_10001036_pt1 | contig 59731 bp, 37 predicted proteins | sample S1TSphgellanicum_FD_89693 | JGI IMG/M metagenome (GOLD analysis project Ga0116227, IMG submission 89693) | Host-associated microbial communities from peat moss isolated from Minnesota, USA - S1T2_Fb - Sphagnum magellanicum MG | ecosystem: Host-associated > Plants > Peat moss > Unclassified... | reverse complement strand
AGGCGAGCAGGGGCGAAAGGCGTGGTCCAATAAAAGGTTTTTTTTGTTTTAAAATAAGTAAAAATGTTTCTCTAGGAATGTAACCCCGAACCCCCCCCCCCCCCCCCGCCAATCCAAAGTGGGCCTGAGTCGTCAATGGAAATCCAATCCTTACAGATGGACCTACTTCCTTGATGATCAAGACTCAGTACTAGCAGCCCTTTTTTAATTGATGCAATTTTGTCCAAAAAAAATTCAAAATAAAAAAGTGAAGTGATTTTGGGTGTTTTCAATTGCCAGAGGTGAGCAAAAAAACAAGTAAAAATCAACAGATTTCTATATTTGGTTTTCAGTGTCTAGCCAAAAATATAGAAATATGATTAAATTTTTTAATTTCATATATGGTTTATAGCCAGATTGGCTAAATCTTCCCAGGGATGATCCCCATTTTTTCAACATCTTCCTATGCATGATGGCCACCTTGGCTAAAATTCAAGTTCCAAAAAAACCAATGTTCAATAGTTGCACCTGATAGGCTAGCGATTGAGTCACCGAATGAAAACTCCATTTGGTGCGCTCCAGCTTTTTTCTACTGCGGAAATTTCGTCAAGAAGAAAAAATATATAAAATCAGAAAATTTGAAAATGAAGTGATTTTCAATCTCCAAAACTGAGAAAAAAAAAAATAATCGTCAAATTTCTACAGTTAGTTTTCTGTATGTAGCCATGAATGTAAACTGTTGATTAACAAAATGTGTACTTCATATTTGGTTGTTAACCATATTTGGCTAAATCTTCACAGGGGCTGATCGCTACATTTAGAAATTCCTAAAAGAACACTCCGCTTGACTGAATTCCTTGAAGAATATTCCAGTTTCTCGTTGAGGGGGGCGTTCCGGCCGGGATTCATGCGTGGTGTACGAATGAATGTCCTGGTGTCACTAGTGATCCTGTCGCTACTCAGTACTTACCGCCAAAAACAAAATTGCTCTATCGATTTGAGCGATTAATCTCCCCCGAGCAAACGCCTAATTATAACTATTTACTGGACAACAATTAACCACAGAATCTGTGATCACAACAACATAATGGAAAGATGTCCTCAGGCACACATGATCGATCGGGACGACCGATAGACTGACTGCAGCAGATCAAGCTTCAGTCAACTCATGATTAATGAGATGTTCATTCTAGTGGTTGAGAAGCTGCTGGAGGAGCCAACTTCGAACAACAGTTTTAGGACAGGCTCCTCAAACATAGGCACCAAATGAGGGGAATTACGGAGAGAGAGAGTGAGAGAGAGGATAGATGGGGCCCTGGATGAAATGGGAACTGAGAAGAAAAAGGGGTCCTCATGATGCCAGGGACCACCACCACCCAAGTACTCATGGCGTGGTTGATCACGAAAGGATAGAATGGCTTACAGTATATACGCATGATGGCCTCCGTGCGTGCGTGCACTAGTAGTAAACGTGTTATGAGCGGCAACAAAAGAAAGAAAGAAAGCTAGCTAGGATGAACCTCGAAAAAGAAACGAAAGGGACAAACTCAGAAGTCCTGTTGAATAAACTAGTCTAGTCCCAGAGGCGACTTCAACAACAAGGTGGGTGCAGTGGACGGTATGACTCGATCAACGCGAGGAGGGACAGAGGGTACAGTAGCTGGGTAACGACAAGCTGCAGTGCTAGTAGCTAGCTAGTTACTGGGTAGCAGCTCGAGGGAAGGGTGGAAGGTGCGGGGGAAAAGGTGAGGTAGCTCAATTGGGGGCAGCAGCAGCTGCAGAAATTACGTCTGCTGCGGGAATTCTTCCAGCCTAGGTTATAGGAAAATCAAATTGGGTCACAGTGTTTGCACGGATGATCGCAGGAGCAGTGGCTTGGAATTTCAAGCTGTGAAACAAAAGTGGATTAAAGAAGATCGAATGCAGCAAAGAAATTGACGGGGGTAGGGGGGGGAATCGGAGCTGATGTGCACTTCCATGACTGCCCACCAGCTCCATGCGCATGCGGCGCAAATCCTCCGGCTCAGCGGTGGCTGTGATGATATACATCCTATAACTAATGCTGCAGTGATTACCTTGCAGAAAAACTCGCCTGCTGCAGATTCGCCTGGTAGTGGTGATCAGTACAGCAATGTCGGCGATCATCCCAGCCATGACTCCCTGCAGCTGGCTGCCACTCCAGCGAACTCGGGCGGCAACAACAAGCGCAGGCGACGGCCTGCGGGGACACCTGGTACGCGGCTACTATCACCAGCATATAGATAATTCCAAGTTTTCTTAATTAAGAAGCAGCTTCTTGCGCCTGCAGTTAAATTATATCTTCTAAGTTTTCTATAGCCAGACTCGATGGTCACCGCGAGAGCATTCGTCCTGAGATGCATTGAATCTCGTGCTGTATCCTCAGCTAGCTGGCTCTCACGGACGTCGTTCTCGAGTCCTCCACTTCCTTTTGCCATGTTGTCCGAAGGTTCAAGCTGGAACCGACATATGTCTCACATATGTGACATGTGGTTTTAGTTCTCACGGGCGCCAGACCTTAGTTTCAGCCTAGTATTAGTTCATCACCCAGCTGTAAGATGACTGTGAGCACAGGTAGTTGAAAAAAAATAATGGGAAGCTGCTCTGATCACACAGCAACATGATGGAAAGATGTCCTAATACCTATGCATCTGCCCCAGAAAGTGCTACTTACCTGTAATTATTTCGCACGAAGAGTCAGTCTAGACCAAGTTACGATGTGTCTTCTTCCTCGTCGAGCAGTGGACAACTTGTAAAAGGAAACGACATCATACATACATGTGTGAACTCTTGTACTTCCAATTGTAAAAGATTTCAAATTGTTGTTCAAGCGAAACTTAGGAAGCACGTATCATTTACATTGTTTCCTAGGAAGCTTGTTATATTCAGTCCAAAACTGTTCTTGAAGCTCTTTGCCAGTCACATGAGCCTTATCCGTGGATTAGACTCGAGATTCGTCGAAGGGAGAGGTTAAGTTCGACAGTTCTAAAGTTCATGGTGTCATTTCTATGCTTCGTTATAGACAAAGCGTTCAAAAATAATACTGCTTGCTCTTCTGTCACTATAGACTCTAAATGCAGCAATCTCCAAGCTGTAGGTAAGCTGTGTCTAGTGTTCGGCTTCTAATGGGGAGTAGTATTCAGGAGCAGCAGCCCTAACATAGTGGGGGAGTACTCGGAAGCACCAGACCTGCTTCTGTAATGCCCAACTGCTACTAAAGAGTACACAAGAAACAGGACTCAGACCTTGATTTTCAAGGATTTCAATATCCCTAATTGAAAATCGAAGCTTTAACTTTCATGGCAATCTATTGCTCTCTCTCACACACAATCTGTGTACTAGATGCGTAGCTCCAGAATTTTGAGGTTCAGAGAGTGGCCACTTGGAGAGAGTGCAGGCGTCTTAAACTGTGCAATATTCACATGAATTCATTCTTGCTGCAAGCAAACGTCTTGGCTGGAATGTTCAAGTGCAAACAGCCGCGCTAGAGACGCTCCCTGTTTGGGTGATCATGAGTCCAGGACTCCAAATTCCTATATCGTAATAAGAATGGTCAGTCATGACTGAAAGATCTTCAGGTCCTAACTTTGCAACAGCTTCACGACGACTAAAGCGCATTAGAATCACAAGCTAAGTTCTATTTCGATTTTGTACACCACCTAAGGATGGGCGTAGACGTTATAAATGCAAGCTCTGTGCAGCTTCCCATTGCTTACATATCCGAACTGCTGCCAATTACTATTGTGCAACTTTCAAGAATCTTCCGTGTCGCGCAATAGTGAGTGGCGTCGTGAGCTGCATGTTATAAGCTGTACTGATTGTGGTTCCAGCTAAAAAATTGCTCGCTCGGATTAAGGCGGAGAGTAAGATTTCAAGGCAAAGTCTCTGAAAGTGTAGTCTTGCGGGATACGCGGGCAAGAGTAGATGAGCAGCGGATTGATCAGCAGGCGCGTTGACTTACGCGGTCAGAATGATGATGGCAAAATATCATAATTTTGCAGATCCAGATGCGGAAGTGGTGGCCCTGTCTCCAAAAACGTTGATGGAATCGGACAGATTTATCTGTGAAATTTGCAATCAGGGCTTCCAACGGGATCAGAACCTGCAGATGCACAGACGACGCCACAAGGTAACTGGTTCAATCCTGTGTCTCGACTGGATTCATATTGCAGTTCTAAGTAGCTGCTGGAAGTTTCTCAGGATCTGCATCAGGCTGCAGTATAAGTCTCGTCCAGTTGCAGCACGAATGTTGATGCACCCTAGTGCAGGTCTGATATAATTGTTTTCGTGATTGGCATGCTGCAGGTACCATGGAAGCTGCTCAAGAACACCAGCAGCAGCAGGTTAGCTACCCACAAGAAGCGTGTGTATGTTTGCCCGGAGCTAACGTGCTTGCACCACGAGCCACAACATGCACTAGGCGATCTAGTTGGTATCAAGAAACACTTCCGGAGGAAGCACTGCAGCAAGGAGCAATGGATATGTGACAGGTGCTCCAAAGGTTATGCTGTGCAATCGGATTACAAAGCCCACTTGAAAACCTGTGGCACACGCGGTCATTGTTGTGAGTGCGGAAGGGTATTCTCAAGGTACGTACGAACTTCGTGATTACTAGATCAGCATGTTGCGAAACCCATATTTTCGATCATCTGCAACTCATATTATACTGCAGAAGTCTTGATTATTCAAAGGATTGCATGCAGCTAACAATCTAGAGATTGATGGATATTCATCTTGATGGGTGCAATAGGGTAGAGAGTTTCATTGAGCACCAGGATAGCTGCAGTGCAGCTGCCGAAGTACAGAAGGGTACTAACATGCGAAGTGGAAGTGGAAAGAAGCTGTCGATCACCTTGCAGCAGCGGCGCAGTACTCTGATGACTACTCGCGGCAGAAATGGTGTATCTAGCACTGACATCACTAGTCCCAGCCGTGAATCCAGAGACACAGGTATTGTTCCATTTGCGAACTCCGCCAGCATCGAGTCAGACAATACAGCTGCAGCTCGCGGTTCCGCGGATTCCTCCACATTTATGAATGAGCAAGTCATGACTCGTACTACCAGCAGCTGCTGTAGGTTCGATCAGAGTTCTAATCATAATATTACGGGGAGCAGTAATGTGATTCCCACCTGGGTTCTGGAACGACGCAGTGAATTGCAGCAGCTCCTACCACTTCCCGGGATTGATCAGGTCCAGTCGAGACTGCAGGAATCGTATAATAATGCGGACGTCACATTAGCATCTAGCACCGTGGAGCAGGCCGGGCATGATATGCAACTGCAAGCTTTAGCTTCCCATAACTTCTTAGCTCGTTGTAGCACTAAAAACTCGGCAATATGCCCGGAAGTCATCTCGAACTTCACCAGAGATTGCAGATCTCTAGTGCGTCCCGTGAGCTCCGACAGCTGCTGCGTGGTCGTCGATGTACCTTCACTGCAGTTGACGATTGGCCACTTTAGTGAGTCTCCTCGAGATCCTCAGATGATATCGACAAGTGATCGCAGATCTAAGTACGTGATTGTCGATGCTGCTGGGAGTAGGGACACAAAACCCAATCCAAAAGCAGACGTTGATCAGACTAGATCACTACATGGTGTTGCAATGTCAGACTATCAACTGCAGACGGTGCAAGAAGCAAATCCGGATGCTGAAGCAGCAGCATCTGGTGATCATCATGCAGCACTCATAATGCAGAGGGCCGCTTCCAACAAAGGAATCGGCGAAGACTTGGCTCTCATGTCGACCTTCCCTGCAATAACTGCTTCACTGCCCCCGCGTCAAACAGCGCAGGATTCAGGACCAGCTGCAGGGGTGCCTGATCACAATAGCGGTCCCGACGTTATAGACAAGCATATTGCAAAATGTGCAGATCACCACCAGCAGGAGGTGATCTCCCAATCCGAGTTGCCAATTGTGGCGCGTACGTCACGCATCGAAGGGGCTTTGACAAGGCAAAAGGAGTTAGCTGCGACTACTTGCGCTGAAGCAAACAAGGCGAGAGAACAGGTGAGATCAGCAGTGTATCTATATCCGTGTCTCCCTCTTCCTTGTGCTTCTAACTTAGGGTCTCTTTCGATTAGGCTGCTATGATCACAACACACTGTGTGCAACTGTGTGTGACTGACTCACAGTTCTCACACCTCTTGCAACTGGTCAATGCTTGACCGTAAAGCTGCGACATGACTGTGAGCACAGCTAGCTACAAAAACATAATGAAAAGCACATAATGGAAAGCCAGTATGATCACAAAATATGTGATCACAGCATAGCAATACAAAGATGTCCTTATTAGGCATCTGTGAAGTACTAGCTACTCTTGATTATCCAGTTATGACCAGTGACGCTATGGTGATCGGTGGATAACTCATCCAGGCGAGGACGGAAATGAAGTTGGCGTTGTCAGACCTGGCTGCAGCGAGGCGAACCAAGGAACAGGCCCGCCTGGAAAGCACTGAAGCGGAAAACGAAATCGCAAGAGCAGAACTCATAAAGCACCAAGCTCGAGAGCAGCTTCAGCAAGCCTCGGCTGAGAAAGCATTCGCAGAACACGCCCGGGACGTGGCCAAACGACAGAAGGATATGGCAGAAACCGAGCTCGCAGATGCTAAAAGAATGCGGGAGCGGGCTCAAGCTGAGATCGACAAATCACGACTTCTTCAACTCAAGGCGCGATCATCCCGCGATGATCAATGCAGCCCCGGCGCCGTGAATGCGATCACTAGGCTCATGAGCTCTCCGCGTGATCATCATAACTTACAAAATTCGACTGAAATTTGTCAAGTATGCAAATCAGAGTCGGCCGTGGGAAGCGACTTGACTTTGGGACTGCACCAGACAAACCGCGGTAATACACCGATACGTCCTTCTAGCGCCGTTAATGCTTCCCGGCCTGTACCACCCGATCACAAGATTCGCGTCACACAAACTGCTTCGCACGAAATCAGCAGTACATCAGCAGCAGGTCTTGTAAGCTATTCTAAACGTGGGGAAAGTATTAAGGTGCGCCTGGAGGACGCCACTTGTAGTGACAAGTCACAATTGGTGCTTGAGCAATCCCACGGTATAAACTGATGTTTCACCGGTAGAGTTGTGAGATGATTGTGAGCACAACTAGTTGAAAGAGCTTAATGGAAAGAGAGCAGCCTAATGGAGAGATGTCGTTATTCCACACGTCGCAGATAGTGGATCGTTGTGAGCATGCAAGCGGTTGGGCAGCTAGTCTAGCACTAATTATTGCAGGAGACGGCACATCTTTTTGTCCTGGGCATTTAGATGCCAATAGTATTGCGCCGCTCACTGTTGCAATTACGTTTGCTACTAGAGCCTAAAGCTCCAGGTCCTTTGAATCCTAGAAGCAGAAATGACGGTTCGCAATTTGGAAGCTAGATCGAGGAGGACACAATCAGCTGCAGCTTGATCTAGTTACTACGCAATCACCACGAGCAGGTGGCTTATCTAGATTCGTTCTTGTCAATTACCCTCACCAACGCCAGATTACGAGTCCCGGCCCGTCGGCGAGACACAGTTAAATCTAGGACATGAAATGCTGACTCAATCTTTTAATGCAAATTTAATGTCTAGAGCCAGCAGCAGGTCAGGATGTTATTGTCAGTGGACTCGGTGCCTGCAGGGAATTTGGGTTTCTACTGTAGGAGCTAGACTAGAGCTAGCTAGGGATGTGGTCTAGTTTTGATCGAGTGCTCGACCATGTGCACAGTTACACTTCGTGAACACATTCAAGTTTCGTTATCTAGTTCGGACTTTGATTAAGAGTTCCAAAGTTCTAGATTAAGAACCTGCTTGTTCTGATCCTAGTCGACGTTCAACGTCTTTCTCGACTCTGATGAGCACAAAGAACACAAATTATTAGTCTGATCAGATTATCACAGACACTCCACGAATCCACATAGCAATTTGTATATATACAGATCGCATGATGCACTCATGATCATAGAGTTCAGACCTATAACTAATCCCGCTATTACAAGTAGTTACTTCCCACATTTCACATTTTGAGTTGAATATCACAAGTTGCAAAACACAATTCTGCTTAGTAGATAATGTAAACTTGTGCAATAATAGGACGTTTGAATTGCAGATTTATTTATTACTGATAGGATGGATAATGCTAGCACTCGTACATATGGTTTTGTGCGTATTTATGTATATATATATATATATGTCTTGTGGGTCAAGTAAGTAATTAATGTCTTCTGATTTATCTCTTCTGAGTTACAAGATTGCTAACAAACTGATAACTAGATCAAGGGCAGACTTAAATGAACATAAGTGGGTGAGCTGTTAAAGCTGAGACAGCTAGTTAGGTTTGACGTGCTGCAAAGGTTTTTAGGTAGATACATCCGTTGTCATGTGCACTAATATTAATGTGTACAACTATCACCCTGTCATCACCTTCATAACACATTAATACCCTAAATGATACATCACATCATCATCACCTCTAGTTGAAAAATAGATTACCACATGCATATATTCAAATGAACCTTTGAAAATGCATTAGACAGGTCACTGTTAGCAAATCTTAACGTCTCATTTGACTATCTGCTTACTTTCCTTTCAGCACTAACATTCTCCCTTGCATGTTTGAACCTTCTCACTATGAAAGAAGTAAAACCTATGGTGTGATCTACCCATGTCGTCCAGTTATATTTTATAATAATTTATTATTGAGTGGGAGCATGATAAAGTGGACCAAAGGCCAAAGAAAAAAAGAAAAAAAAAGGAAAACAAAAGTCTGCAAGTCTCACTGATCAACATTGATCTGCTTTGAAAATTGTTGAAGAGTCGACTTTGCTCATAAGAGACCCCAAGAAAAGCACTCACTAGCCCTAAAGCTCCAACTAGCAATAAAGCACCCACATATGGGCAAGTGGGCCCTCAAAGAACCTCAAAGAAAGAAGGTTCCTGATCATTTATTTTTCCCAATTTTTGGGGGAAATTTTTGTAAGAGAAAATTAAGCCACCCATAATGAGGCCAACCCTTGCATAGAAAACTAGTCAAATTGCCCATTTGGGGATTCTTCATCTCCAAAGCCTAAGGAAGGGACCTAATTTCGAGCCCTTCTCCTGTGTGAAGAATTTACAATTAGAAAATAAACTCTGGAAATGGGACCTATTTGGAGTCCTCCTGTGTAAAAAAACATATTTAAAAAATTTGATGTAGCGACCTGTTTTGGAGCCCTTCTACTATGTGAAGAAAATAATTTTAAAAATTCCATTTTTTGTTCAAAACAAGTAATCTTACAATTTGTAAGCTTGACCCTATTCCAGACAAGAATGTTGAGGATTTTATGTACTATAGAACAGGCTGAATAGGGTACATTCCACCTGTTCTCTTCAGTGGTAATGGGTTCTCCTGAGGCTTGTCCCAAAGTGTAACATGTTTTTCACCATTCACGTTTGAAATGATTTTATTAATCATCAATTTGCATTAAAATTAACACCAACAGCACAAAAATTAAAGCCAGTAAACGGCTGCCCATCCCACCTAAGAAAACACATGTAAAAGTGCCTAACTGGTAACAAAATTTGAAAATTTGAAAACTTGAATTTCATGAATGGCATAATAAAATGTGAAAATTTTGTGATTTTTTACCTTAAGAGAAGCATTATAACTGCTCTAAGTGGGCACCCATTGCAATTACATCAGTTGTAAAGAACATGTGTTTATGAAAAATTGGCAAGCACTTGCAATTTTCATCTTTAAGTCATGAATCAATTGTGCAGCAGGCATCCCTGAATTCATTACATTGGTTTCCATTTGGAAATGAGCATGGCCATTTTGTAACCTAAATCATCTCATCCTTTTCCTCTCAAATATGGAACTCCCTGGACAATGGTCATAATGTTGTAGGGTAAATTGACCCATCATTGATCACCTGCCTATGACCGAACCTTTGGCAGATTGTTCTCAATTCTTCATTTCGATTGATCTGCATTTTCAGTGATTTAAAATGTTATAGGAGCACCTTCTCAAGCTTTACAAATTATCTTTGAAATGCAAAGCCAAGTGACCAGACAAAAAAGAGCAGTAAAAAAATTACATTTTCTTAATTGCAAAAGGAGTTTTTTTTATAAAAATAATTCATTTTGATCCCCCCTACTTTCAAACCTCATAACTTTCTTATTTCTTATTCATTTAAATGATTTAATGCGTTATATGAGCATCACCTGAAGCTTTACAAATCATCTTGGATCTTTAATAGCAATAGAGTAACATACAAGGAATTTTTTGAGTGCTTAGGAATCGACCTTTGTAGTGTTCGGTTTTAGACAATTTTTAGCGCGCCAAATATGCGAATAGGAAGGGTTCAAGTTTTGTTTGGACACCAGAAATAACAGAGCCCTCCCCTTGGATCTGGCTTGCCCTGAGCACTTGAGTGTTCAGTCACTGGCTCATTTACCCTAGAATTAGAAATATATATGCACACGAGAAAAACCTTGGGTTCTTCTGGAGAATTTGAGCATCTGCAAAAACCTGGCTAAAAAAAATCTTAGTTATAGACGACTAATCTTAGGTTAGAATGTGATCTAAAAAATCTTAATTATAGACGACTATTTTCATGATCATTTTGTTTCACAAAGGTCCCCTTTTTTTGCATGTCAATGTAGGCCCAAATGTTTTTTTTCCCTTGGATTTTAGGAAGAAATTAATGACACTCCATCAGTGGGTTTGTTTTTTCGTTTGTGCTGTAGTGGAAGTGACAGTCATCCACAAAAACATTCAGTCAAATTTAACTATAAACTAGTTATGAAAGTCGAAAAAATTCAGAAGCCTTGTTCATTTTTAACAACCCAGTAGAAAATTTTATAGAAACCTGGAAAACTTTCTATTTCAGAATCATACAAGCATTATTCATTTGAAAGTACAACAATATGTGTGGTAATTGGTAGTTGCATTAATATGAACAGAGAATGAGCCCAATACAACAAACTACCATTGATATTATGACATTCTGACAATGGGCATATAGAATTGCCATAGATCACTATACCAGAAAATTAAATATTTCTCCAAAAAAACAATAATTTACCTCATCATGTTATCTTTTCACAACCTTATGTATTTGCCAATTAGTAAAGGAATGTTGACAGCAGGCCCAAGATGGCCAGTCGTCTATGGGAGGATATTTGCAAACATGTATAAAATGGACCTATTTGATATATTTACATATACACAATGCACATCCTCCCTCTTAAGGAAAATAATCATAATTACTCACTTCTGAAATTTCTAAAGGTGTAAAATTTTGAATTAACCCTGTCTATCATCTATTCTCAATGACAAAGAATGTGTATTGTTTCTTGAATTTGCAACAACCTGATAACAGAAAATGGAGTTCGGAATGTTCCTGCTTGCAAAAAGTGCAGAGACAACAGAGATAATATCACTTCAAATAACATGAGATTTAAGAAAAGCTATACACTGTAAAAAAAAAAAAAAACTATATAAACACCACTGGTATGAATGAAATGCCCATAAATACAGTGGAGGACACAAGAAACTAGTGGCTAGCATCCAAAATATCAGAAGCCTTTTGGTCCACAGTTAAGCATTCACCAATTTCTTTATATCCTTCTGCACATTCAAAAGAGGTAAAGACCCATCATCAACAACATGTCAAACTAAGTCCCCCTTTTCACTTTCAAAGGTTTAGGGTTTAGGGTTTAGACTAGAAAATTGAATGCAAGAACATGAACTCACACCTACAAAAACAGGCATGGATTTTAAATGAAATCACCTCAATCTTAGATGGAGAAGTAGTAGGCGCATATCGTTCCACCACTTTCCCATTCTTGTCAACCAAGAATTTAGCAAAGTTCCATTTGATACTGTCACCAAAGAGTCCTCCTCCCTTTTGTGACTTCAAATACTTGTACAGGGGCGCCTGATTGTGCCCATTCACATCAATCTACCAAATCCCACCAACAGAAGGTCATATATTTTACTCTTATTTCACACACCAGACTCCACAAACCCGTCCATCAAACAAGAATATTAAGAATTTGTATTTGAAGACTTGACATGGTTATACTTACACAACACTCATGTTTCAGGACTTGGATGCTTCCTTTACAGAATTATGACTTTCTGATTTGAATAACTCTTTAGGTATATTGAACCAAGCCTTCAATATAAAGCCTTGCGTTTTTTAAGGCAAAAAACATGGCAAAGTAGTATTATTGTACCTTATCAAAGAGTGGAAACTCAGCCTTAAACCTGGTGCATGCAAACTCCTTAATTTGTTCATTTGAGCCGGGCTCTTGACCTGCAAACTGGTTGGATGGAAATCCCAGAATTTCAAAGTCTGCAAAAGAATACAGCATCATCCACATGTCATTTCATTAGTTCACTTCACCTTTGCACTGATGTAACCCAAAGAATTACAAATACAGGTGATAACAAGAGTCTTGATCAACTTCCAAACTTTTGAGAAAAACCTCTATCCAAGTTTCTACCAGTGTTGGACCGGTATATAGGCCTAAGCCTGGTATCAACATTGGTATCAAGGACCCTACCAGGCTGTTATGAACTCAGGAAATATCCACCTTATACCTGCACCAGCCTGGTAGGGATCTGAGGAAATACCAGGTATATATGCATATACCTGCCTTATACGAATTTCAATACCAGGTTTATAACTGCCTCATACCAGGCAAAAATCAGTCTTGGACCCAATACCAGGGCCAGGTCAGTATGAAATTCAAACAGGAACCAAATACCAAGACCAGGCTTTCTTAAAAGTACCCCATACAAGGACCAGACTGATAAGTTCAAAACTCAATACCAGTCCAGCACTTGTTTCTACTGCTGGGAGAAACCAGCTGCAAAAATTCAGTCAAACATTTAAGGGAAAGAGCTCATACCACTCCCTTTATACTGGTTGTACAAATCTGTGAGCTCCTTGTAGTTGCTTTGTGTCAACCCACTGTAATTCAGCCCATTCCAAACCCATCCCATGCAAGCATATTGTAAGCAAAATACAACCAAATCCTTCAGAAAATGATGAGCCCAAAAACTGGAGAACCAGACAAAGAAACATCAAAAAGTGTAATTGGAAACCCTAAAACCTAAACCCTGAACTGTGGTCGTTCCAAAATGCTTCCTGAACTCGTGGTTCCAATGTTGTGATGCAAAGATAGGGACAGAACCCATCAAAGGTTTTGCCATCATGGCGCTTGTCATTCAGAAAGAGAGAGATAGAACCCATCAAAGATTTTGCCATTATCAAGCTTGTGATACAAAGAGAGAGAATCCATCAAAGGTTCTGGACATCATGCAAAGGAGCCACATACACATGGTTATTAAGTGAGATGAAGTTGAAGGACTGTTGTTACCAACCATTGAGATGCGACATTAACAATGAGAAGAACCTTGCCCTTGTATGTACTGAGAGAAACATCATTCCCATCAATGTCCTGTTACACAAATACCACAACCCAATTATGTCAAAAATAATTTAATGCACTCACAAAATCTCTAATTAATTATCTAGTGATCTCAAGAAGCTGAATAATCTGAATTCAGAAGCTCCAGAATCAGATCTCCTAAACCCTAAACCCTAAAGAGAAGCTCCTTCACATAATAACATGTCTAGCAGACAAAGTTGACAAGATTTGCATGAGCCTGAATTGCAGCCTGCAAGTCTGATATGGTGTGAGAGTCGAGAGAACTTACCTTGACAACGAAATCATAGATACTCTGGACTTCAGCAGGCGAACTCATGATTGAAGACGAAACTCTTCTCACACAGAGAATTGGACAAAAATACCACAAAAAAATAGCTAATAAGAGAAGATCAAGATCCGTGCGGGGGAGGTGTGAAGATGTGAGCTTAGTCGAGACCCAGACGCACAAAAGAAAGAAACGGTTTGCAAGTTGAAAAAAACAAGATATCAGATATTAGGTGTAAAGCGGCAGCAGAGAGAGAGAGACAGAGACAGAGAGATGGAGACACGACTGAAAAGATCGATCACTTGCTTGTGATTGTTGCTGATGATGCTGCTGCGATTTATGCAGGTTTGTTTCCAATATATTTACTTACGAGGGAAATTTCCGATGAAGATGATGGGTCAAGATGCAGATGGGTTTGGTCGTCCTTTGATTGGTCGACATACAACAACGTCACTCGCTTTTTTTCCGCCTTGCTTTCGTGAGTTTCTTGCGTTGAGGGTCAAGACAAAGAAAAACAACAAAATGGGTGGCCGGCAGAAGGGCACAGGAAAGAAAGGAATCTGTAGATTCGAGTGCGGGTGCTCTGGGCTACAGTTGCCGCTGCTGCTACAACAACAATTTTCGATTCTTCTTGAACCGCAACTCTTGATCTTCACGTCTCAGCGATTCTCGATGTTTCTTTACTGCACTTTGGCAGCTGTCATTTCCCTTGTGGGATCCACCAGCAGTAGAGCACGCAGCTGCCGCAGCGACAACAGCGAAGTCACGACAAATCTCTGCTTTCACACAGCAACAGCCACAATTCTGCTTTCACACCACACGACTAACTTTCTGCTTTCACACACCAACAGTTTCACACCGCAACACCTACCTTTCTCCTTTCACACCAGAACAACAGCCAGATTTTCAATAGACCTTGGGAGGACCTTGCTGAGACTTGACAGAATGGCTGTTAGCCAGGGCTGACCAATGGCCATTAGGAGGACTTGGCCAGCTGACCAGTGGTGGGACGTGGCCGTAAGCTTGGGTCTGATCAATGGTGATTGGGAGACCATTGGGAGGATCAGCTGGCTAAGGGGGTGCCAAGTGGTCATTGTAGGCCGATTCTGATCAATGGCCATTATCTGATGGAATTGGCACTTCGAAATGATTCTGTTTGCCACATTATTTAATTAAGAGCTTTTTTTGTAGACTATTAACTATTAGACCTTGTGATGTTTTAGGATTGTGCTGGTCCTATGTGTAGGATAAAGCCATAGGGTGAGGGGCATTGTAAATGTTAAATTTGGACTCAGAGACCCTGATTCAGTCTTACCATGAGATATTTACCATGGTCAAAAGCAACATTTTAAAAAAATTGGGATTTTTACCATGGTACAAGTACAAGTGCTGGTTCACCCTCTGTTTTTAGAACATCCCTCACCATCAGGTTTTACCCATTGTAAAGTACAAGGTGAGGGTTATCATGAACCTAACCATAGGTAGATCACAAGGCATATAGGATGGGGATGGTTCTAACACCTGCTCCTCTTGAGCATAAGATCTCTCTCAATCTTAGGGATTTCAGGTGCATTCACACTTAATGTTAAAGTCAGTGTTAAGTGAAAATCTAGGTGGCATCTTGGGTGGTACCCAATGTTAAATGAATGATTGTTTAATATTTAAGTGAATGTTAACTTAACATAAAATCTTCATGGTAATTAGGTTTAGGTTCTAAATGACTAGCTTGGTCTTAAGGGACTTAATACTAGAGTCCTTAACACCAAGTGTGAATGCACCTGAAGTAGATGTAACTGGTTTCATGGGGATTAGGCTGGCATGGCAGCATAGGAGTGCCTAGCCAGGAGTCAGTTTCAACTGATAACCCCACCCTCTTCACACATGTGGACGGCACTTCCTCCATGTGATATTCTTTGTCTACTATGTCCCATCACCGGACATCTTAGTATGCATGCTGGAGCCGTTCTGAAAACCAGTTACATCTCATAACCAGCAAGAGCAACTGAGTTACCAAACATAGTCTCAGCATACATGCCTCAACTACAAATAACACAGTTGCTCTCATCAGTTACCTAATACATAATAAAGTTATCTATAAAGTTGGGCAAACATGGTGTCAAAAGCATGCCAGTGCTCGCCCAATTCACAGGATGGGATCAAGACTACAGCACAACAAAAAAAAGTATGCCCAACGACGCCCCAAACCCAAAATACCTCCTTGACTTCATGCTAAGTTTCTTGCCCATGTGTTGAAGTCCAAAACGAAGGTAGAGCTAAAATGAGCTCCTTATCATGTGGAGTTCTTCTAGTTTTGACTTCCCTATCTCACATAAACTTCTTTTTGTTTTTTCTTCATGTCATTGTTTTCTTCTTCCTTGAGTGTTGATGCTAGTTGCAAAAGAGGACTTTGTGCCTAGTCTAGAATTCGCATGTTGGGTGAAGAAGGCAAAACTCCTTGTTTTTTTTCATTTTGTTGCTCTTTCTGTCCTTAAGTGTTGATCTTAACTGTGAAAGAGGAGTTCACAACCAATTTGAAGTTTACATGTTGGGAAGAAAAGGTTGCATTTTATTGGAGACCAACGCAAGCCTAAAAGAGCTTTTATTGGAAACCAACAATGCACTCAAGAGTTCACATGAAAGGCAAGAAGTTTCAAGCTTCACAACACCCCATTTTTGCAAGTTTTTTTTTAAGGTGAGGTTTAACCCTAACTTAGGAGACAGGAGTTTTATTCCAATCGGTTTGCCCAAAGTTCAACTCTAGGGTATATAAAGTGAAAACGTCAATCACAGGGGCTCACGTTTGTTTCTATTTTGGGACCAGGGGTCCAAAGAGGTGCTTCTATGTATCTGGGACTGCCCAATGTTCCAAAAAAGAAACTTGATGATGAGCCAATCAATATGGCTCCTTCAAAAATTAAATTAAATTGTGAGCACAGCCAAGAACTAAGTAATACACCCAATCACACTATGTCCCACTCAAAGCAAAGTTTTGCAAACTTGGTAAAGTCCTTAATACCCACAGTGAGCCCTGTGTGAACCAGGCTAGAGTCAATTGAACAGATGCATTCTTGGAGCTGCATTTCCCATTATTTTGTTTACCATATTTCAAAGAATCTTTCAAAATCGGCAAGTTCCTCCAAAGTATGTGATGATTGTAGAAAATGGGTAAGTCATAAAGTCCTCAATGTACATTAATTGCAAAAAATCGATAAAGTCCTCAATAGACCCAATGAGACTGTACGAAAAGTCGTAAAGCATTGTCATTTTAATTTTTTTTAATTTTTATCCCTCATTGGGTTGAAAGAATTTAGGTTGTTGATGTTGTAATGATGTTGCAAGAACAATAATTTACACAATTCAAAAGATCTGCTGATAAATGTTTCTATACATAAATTTCTCGTCAATGAACACTAAAAGCAAAGTTTTGCAAAATCAATAGCCCGAGTCAGGATTGTACAAAATAGTAAGTCATAAACTTCTCCTCAATGTGCTAACACTAAAGGCAAAGCTTTGCAAAATTGGTAAGGTCCTCCAGGGCTACTAGCCTGGTACAAAATGGGTGAACAGTATGTGAAAACCAGTGTTGGATGGTAAGTCTTTTACCCTGATATTCCTGTTGGTAAACCATCAGTGTACATGTATGCCTTCCTTGCCCACTAAATATTTTTCTGCTACCCTCCTTCTAATTACCCTATCCAGCTGATGAATATTTTGAATTTGCCATGTCTTTAGTCTTGACCAGAGTGAGCTAGCACCCACGCTGGTACCTTCACTTTGAGTGAGGCCTCTCAACAGTCCTTTAAGCCCAAACAAGAGCTCTTGGGCCTGCGGGCCTGGCTAGTGGGTGGAGGCAGCCTATGGGATAGGTGATATAATTGATTGGTTGGTTTTTTACAAAGGAGGTTTTTTTAAAAACTCAGTCCATTAAAGTGGATTGTTACACAACAAGCAAATTAATTTTTTATTTTAAAAATTAACGTTTGTTTATAAATTAATAGGAAATTTTATTGAACTTATGGAAAAGCAACAAGAGTAGTTTACACAAAGATGGAATGAATTGGACTATAAAATGAGAGTAATTGAATCTGGAAATATAGAAAGCAAATTAGACAAAGTGTATATACATTGATAAAAAAATGTTACAACATGTTTCGACGACAAAATCATCAGTACTTGTAGTCCAACAAGAGGGTGCTTCTTAGGTTATTGTAGTCTTTGGGTCCGATAGCCTATAGGGTGGGATATGTTTATGTTCAACTCTATCAACTTGGTATTTATGAAAATTATTAAAGATCACATCTAGCTTGAAGTGATTTTCAAAGGGCTAAAAATTTCTCACATCAAAAAACATACGAGATGGCAGCTTTATACAATGTTGTTGAAATCTACGAAGTGGATCGATGTTTTGTCCAACATAGATCCTAACAGTGGGTATGCACACGATTGTATAGACATGGTATTGGTGTTGTTGCTTCATTGGTGGAGCACAGCTTTTCCCTTTTGTGTGCTTGATTTGGATGTTGAGAGTGTTGAGTTTGGGTGAAAGATGTCATCATTTTGTTTTGTGATCAACAGAGGTTGTCGTCACTAGTTTGTAGGTTGTCATATAGTTGTTTTGCTTGGTCAGAAGAAAGGTCAAACTATATTGAAACATTTGTGATGTTGAAATCAATCAAGAACGGAGCCACCTAATATGGTGCCAAGGTGTCAGGCACAATTTTGCGGATCGTGCCTATTGCAATGTATGCCAGCTCCTTTTCAATATCACCATAAAGGATATTCATGAAGTCCATGATGAATTTTGTGTGCCCTATAATGAGATGGATGGGACGAAAATTAATTTGAAAGTATTGGGAAAAAAAATGATTAATTTTGATAAAAAGGTAGAGAAATTTGAACCTAGGGCAAGCATCTTGTCGTGTTGTTCGACGAACCTGTTTTTCTTGATTGTGTAACCATCTACAAATTGATTAACTTCCATTGAAAATGCAAAACTAATGGGTGCATTGTATCCCTTTTAGCACAAACATCCAAAAGGCATAATTGGTTTTTCGTCAAGAAATATGTTTGTTGATCATTTCTAGGTTTCTTGTCAATTGGTGGGGTGTGGAGTCAACAAGCTCCTGCTTCAATTTTTTTAGCAAAGTGGCATAATCCGCCATCTTGGTTGGCACCATTTTGAATATACAGGTATGTGGAACTAGGATTATGTATAAATAAAGAGAGTGCAACATAGCTTTGAAGAAGGTTGGCTAGGAATGTAGCAATTTTTTTCAAAGGATTTGTTTTATATGCGAGGGGTGGATTCAAAAATTTGGCCGATGGTATGTGTTGTCCGTGACATAGAAAAAGGTGACGAGGACTTGAACGGATTGGACATGTTTGTAGTGCTTGGAAGTGGAGTGCATCGTCTTTGAGTTGTTTGCAATGTTATATATGATGATAAGGTGATTAAAGAGTCGAAAACAAAGTCGATGTGTAAGGTTGGTCTACATAGTTTCTATTTTAATTTGTGTGGTGTTGTGTAAAATTGTGTTTATAATGAAAGATGAAAGGAAGCAAAGGCAGTGTGTGATCTTTTTATTTTCGACATTGTTGATAAGCTTTAAGTTTATGTGGGGTGGGGGGGACGATGACTAATTGTATTATTTCTTCTTGTGGCGAGTTCGGTTTTTCCCATTGTTTATTCCTTTGGTGACAAATAGGTTGTTTTCTCCTTTTAGTGTTATTACGTTTTCTCTCTCCCTATCTCAATTTCTTCCTTCTCATCTTGTTGCACTCAAACTTGATGTGTGCCACAGATATGAGGGTGGTTATAACAAAAAAAGTCTCAATTAGGATTTAACATCTTTCTCTAGTTATTATTTCTATTTACTTACTTCTAGATTTGCCATGATGAAAAATTATGTTGTCAAGAGGCTCAACTCTTGTCAATTATGAGGTTTTCTATCCTCGTGATTTGTTTCTTGGACATTTGAAGCTATTGTATGATTTATTGACTCAAGGTTTAGAAAGGTCCTTTTTAATATTTAGAAAAATTAAAGATTTTATCACCATATGTTATTTGTATTGATTGTCTACTAAAAGTGATGAACTATGGGTCTGTTCAAGGTCCATTGTCTTATACATTTCCAGTTGAAAATCGTCAACAATTTTCAAGTCTCAAAGCATTCAAAGTTCATCTAGGGCGCAACAAGAACAAGCCATATGTCAAACGGATTGTAGACTTCCATCTCCTCCTGATGTTGTCCAACTACTTGGATGTAATAATAGATGACCCTTGGTGAATGGAATGCATTTGAGCTCAAGAATTTGTACCAAATGGGTACCAACTTATCATTGAATCTCTTGGAAGTGATTTATAAATTCTCTTTTCACTAAACTAGTTGAGGAAAGATCAAGTAAGGGTAGGGAACACTAATCCCTCTCTTGTACATTCTATATAACAAAAGATACATGGTACATACATTGTTGTGGATAATTATTGTGCATTGAATATAATGACACAAGAAATTGGGAAGGTTTTTGTACAGCTTGCCACTTGCATCTAAAACTCTTGAAAAAAAATTGGTCATAAAGGTTGATTAGCTCATTATTGTCCAATTGCATCTAATGAGTTGTTTCCAATTGAATTTCTTGTTAGATTGTGTGGGTTTCGATCCGCCCAAGAATGTCCTCATGCCCAATTACTTGTAGTGTATTGGAAGGTTGAGACTACTTCTTCTCCTTTATACGAACATCAATGTTTGTCTGAGGCATTTACAATAGCTCTACCTCCATTTTTTCAAACCTTAAAAACTCTTATAGCCCCAACTTGATTTGCCCTTTTTTTTGTGATTAATAGTTGCATCCTAAAATTCTCTTAGTCTTTCTTTGTTTTGGAACTTATGAATATCTTGGTTCATGGTTTTCATGTGTCAATTTTTAAAATTTTCAAAATTGTTATGCCTGTAGTGCACATCTACTTCCACTTTCATGAGCACTCCATGTATGTGTGGACCTCTACTTAGACATAATTAATTTCTTTGATTATTTGGTGCAGTACAAGGTCCAAATGTTTTTCAATACAATAATGGCTACACACATGCCATGGCTTCAGGTTTTTAAGAACTAAATCTATTGAAAATATTGATTTTCAGTTTTTGATAAATTGATGTTTAGTTGTTTTCTATTAAGAAAAATCCCTTTCTCTTGTTTAATCTTGAAGAAGGCATTGTAAAATATATGCATATTGTCTCCTAGCCTACCTTTGCCACATTATTCCTTTGCTACTTTTCTTTTTTCCTTGGAAGCATTTGTGCAACTCATGCTTTATTATTATGTTTTTTATGTCATTCTATTATTTTTTTCAAAACCCACAGGAAAACCATTGTGCTGTGGATCACACCAGGTATAGTCCATTGCACCAATTTCAACATTTTTGTTAAATCATTTGAAATATATATTTATTAATCTTCTTTCTTATTGGAATAATAACATGGATTATTTTTTTGAATGACAAGATAAAACATAAAATTATCATGGATTATATTTATAGCTAATAATTAGTTAATAAATTATCAAAACATTCTAAAATATAAAATTATAGAATATTCATTTAAAGAGTTCATTTAACCTATAGTTTTCAAAACCTTTAGGTAGTTTTAAACAACCTTAGGATAATCAACTTAAAGAATGGTCATTATTTTTATAGGATTTGCACACAATGTACCAAGACATTTATATATTTAATTATAAATATATAATCATGACATATAAAAATATATAATTATCATTTTAATACTTCTAGTCAATATTCAAACATGTGTGATAGTTTATTTAAACATATGTTCTTTAAATTTATAAAATATGCTTAACATTGATTTTTAAATGAATATGAAATTGAGCCTTTCAACTCATAGTTCCTAAAATTTATAATTACACTTTAGATCCTTTGCCTTTTATGTAGAGATTTTATAGTGAATTCTTTGAAGAATGTTTTATTCTATTTTGCATGTGCATATATGTAACATGTATTGCAAATGTGTTGTAATGTAAATATTCATGAGTTAATTACGTAATTTCTTACATATAATGTATACATCTAGAGGTGTTCAACACCAATCCTCATCCTTTGACTTCAAAGGACACAATTTGCAAGTGGAAGTGTTCCACATTTATAATAGTTTGTAAACAAGATTCATTGCCTTTTGTGAATGAATATGTATTTTCGATTTTTTTTAATAATTTGAAATTAAATTAATTTCTAAATAGGAATCTTAAAGACATTAATAAGAGAATACATGACAAATAAAATTGGAAGTTTTGTTGATAGCACATAATCGATCAATTTTTTAATCCATTTCAATATAAGAGGAATTTTACAAAGATATCTAAATGTAATACTTGGAATTTCAAACTACTTTATCATTTCAACAAAGCTTTTAACCATTAAATAATTTATGAACTTTTATTTACTCTTTTGATTAATTTGAGTTTGTAAGTTATTTGGGCATAATCACAATTAGGGTAACACGTTTTCACCACAAGATTCAAGGACTTTGTTTTTGCTATCTTCCAAATATAAAATCTAAATGAAATAAATTTAAGTGAGAGATATTGGATAATTCAAATTATGATCATTTTCATGGTGGTGGTGGTTTTTCACATGCGTATGTAATTATGCATAAATATTTTGTTAACAAACCAAAAATTCAAAAAAATGAATACATAAGTTTTTATATACAACTTAATGTGTTTCCTTGCATGAAAATTTCTTGTACATTTTGCCATCACTTGGGCCATAGATTCTAAGCCGAGTGAATAGAAAAAATCAACCTAATGAAAAATAAATTTTTAAAAAAAATCATTTTGCTTGTAACCTTTTAGGATGGATTTTGTAACCTTCAAAAGTTTAATATCCTACATTATTTAATCAAATGCATTATAATTCTGAAACATATAATCATTTGACTACTTTGACAACATCACAAGATTGATCCCCTCCACTGCCCACTGTAAAAAAACAAAAACTGACTTGGTCATCACATAAGTAAGCATCCTCATTAACTACTTGAGATGAATTAAACAACAAAAATGTTTCTTCTCTACGGACCATCCATCCTGTATGGGGTAGCATTAACTGGTGAGGTTGCTTCAAAATGATTAAAGTACTATAGTAAATGTTTAGGCTAAGTATTATATCTTTCATTTTTCAATTCATTAGCCTAAGTAAACTTTCACATGCATGACATATGTGTGACAAAGTAGGAATTTATGATAGTGGTTGAAATTTTATGGGTGATTGGGTGGGGGCCACAAATGTTTGTGTACATTTTTTTTAATTTGAATTTTCTTTTAATGGCATAAATCAACAAATTTATCATGTAATTTGTGTACATTTAAATCAGTGTTGTGCAGTTCTTCCTTTTTAAGAAAACCTCTGGTCCTAGTTTTCACATTATAAATTCATGTCCAAGTTGTTTGAGTGGGGGTTTGAATCTAGTTTTTCTAATCTCTAGATCTTTCGATTTTGGTTCATGCATAATTTTCAAATTCAAAAACCTTCGGTTCCAGTTAAAAAATTGAGTCTACGTTTACATACCCATTACTGACTCCCCTTTACTAAAAATGACATGAGTATAAAATTTTACAACACATTACATCACAATCTATATAGGTACAAAGTTCAAAACTAATATTTAACTGTAAGTTCAAATTACTTATTAACTCTTTTTTTAAAATCAATTGTTTTCCCCAAATACCTTGACCTTGCCTTTAAGAATGTTTATCCAAGGTTTACATTCTGATTCTAGATCTAACAAAGGAACAATTCTATGGTCCGGTTCTTGTCCTGGTTCTAACAAAATGGGGTCAACTTGGGTTCGGGTCTGAAAAACCTTACCTTGAACCTCTGATTCTTACCCTAAAGAGTGGATACCCACCCAATATTAATTTAAATGTCCATTGTTCCCTTTTTATTCAATTTGTTTGAGCATCTCTTACAATTGTGAGTGTATTTCTTGTGTAAGCCAATGTCTTCAGATGAAAATATTAATTAGAGTAAAGGGCCAAACTTGGCAATGATCATCAAGTCACCTACTTCACAAAATTGGAAAAAAGTTTTTCATGACCTACCACTGTCCAATTTCAATACCCTGTCCTTTAGCCATATGGCAGAAGAAAAGATTTGCTCCCTTTTTTTTGTTCTGGAAACACAAAACAAGCTTGACCTGCAAAAAATGTAATATGAAAAGAAATAAACATAAAGTCATGACATTATGATGACATTTTTTAAACTTTTGAACTTATACTCATGATTTATGCCATGTGAATATTCTTTAATTATAAGAACCGACCTTCTAATGTAATAACAATACTTAGGCAAAGTTGATGTGAATCAAGCATAAAAATCTGAACAAAAACAACATATGCCTTTTTCAGTTTTTTTTAATTGACAAAAAAGATTAAATTGTGTTATCTCAGTTATGAATTTTTTTGCACTAATTTTCAACCATAGTTTTGTTATTACTTGATGGAAATTTTATCTTTCATTATATTCGTTATTTAATTATAAGTATAGGTTCCTTTTTTTTGAAAAGAGTCAAATTAGGTTGTAAAAAGTAAAAACACAATACCTGTAAAATTTTGCCAAGATTTTAAAGCATTTGCCCATATGGATACAAACACCTACAATCAAATCAATTCCAATTCAAATGTTAAACACTTTATAATTGGGCAAGAATTTCATTAAAAGCACATGAAGATAAACATAAAGAAATGGAATATATGATTTTTTCCATAAATCTATACCTGAATTTATTTATTTGGCTTTGATTAAACACTTTCAATTTATATTTTCTATTTGTTGTTAAAATATGTAAATTGCAATTCTAATGTGTTATCAAAATGGAATGAAATTTCATTATTATTGATCAATGCATGTAAAATCTGATGGTTTTAAACTATCTCAAATCATGAAATTTGCATGATTTGTAACTATTGATAACATAACATAACATATGTAAAACCATGAACAAATGATTATCTAATGTGAGCAAGGACTTTAGATGTGGGCCAACCACACTATTAAGAGTCAGACGTGCCCCCTTAGATCATATTTTATTCTTAAAATCTTTTTAATACATCTTTCAAAAAAACATTAAAGTTTTTTTTTTAATTTTAATATTATTATGTTAAGGTGTATATTAAAAAATATCCCAAAATATGTCATTAAAAAATATTTTCAAATTGTGTTTTTACTGTCAAAATTGCTTTTAAACTACTTTTATGCAACTTTTAAACAATGGTTACAAGAGGTTAAATGTTTTTATATGCATTTTTCATTCATTAGATTGATTTCAAATTTTTATGATATGTACATAATGTATTCACAATAACATTTTATAAAAAATTATCCGACTTTGTATCATTCACATAATCCATCATCATCAATAACATTAAACAATAAGAAATCCAAATATTCAAAAACATCAACAATATTAATAAATGATGAAATAGTAAATTTTTAATAAGCTACAAACAAAAGATTAAAATTCTTGTGAACATTAAACAAACTTTAATCTAAACCCCTTTCGGGCATTCCATCTAAGGGTACCATGGTCATTTTTATATTTGCATATTTCAATAGTTTTGAGGTGTGGAATGCAATTTTTTTTTGTTTTTTAAAAAAATCATTTGGCTTGAAATCCTTCAAATGTTGTCATTTGGCATTTGTTCTTTCTTTCCTTCAATGGGGTTTTTTCTTCCTTTTTCAAAGGGGAATTGTGGAACATAAAGAAACCAAGGCACGTTTACAACGTTTTCTTTTAGGCAATTGGGAGTTGAAGCTTCAAAGAAAACCTTTATTCCACACCTATGCCTTTGCTTCATCATTACCTTGAAACAAACCCCATTTGAAAGACACATCCCCTTTGGGTATCAACATGCCCTAACATTATTATTTTGGATGAAGTTAACCTTGCTAAATAGGAAATTCAAATTACTAGAACCTTTACTCCCTTAGCCTCAACCTTTGCATCAACTAAGACTATTTGCGAATTGTAAACCTTAAACCCATCATATTCATCATCAACAGGCCAAGATTATTTGATGGAGTTTCAACCAGACCTAAATTAAGACCTCTCTTTTAATTCTTTTAGGTTTGCATTAATCCACATGTCCCATCTTTCAGGAGGTGGACCGTATAGCATGGTATATGAATACGTTCAATATTCATTTGACCCTAAATATTCAACTAATGGTTTTTTGAATTGTTCCTAATGTGCTCCTTTATAATAATAGGGCATATTCCTAAGAGCATAACTTGAACATGAGGAATTACTTGGTTTCTAAATTTTGCCAAACCTTCCAAATGCATTTGGCCCATTGCAATGGGTGAAATTTTATATTGGTTGGCGAACACAATTCTGTGCCTTCAATTTCATGACACATTTTCAACTCATTTTGTCCTTCATCAATTTAGCATTGTAGTTATAAGGGTTGTGAAATAATGGTGCACAATATTTGAATATCCCTAAATATGCATCCTAAATGGGTGGTGTTACAAGTAGACAATGCAAATGTTTTCAACATAATTTCTCATAGGGTCATCTTCTAAGAGCTTCGAATAACAAATGACTAGGTGGCCCAATTCTTCACATTGTTTGAACATTTTATGTTACACAATTATCCCCATTTTTTAGTCATCATTTCCCTTTGGTGAACCTCATAATCATCCATTCTTCCATTGGTATGCAATAGGGTGATTTTTTTTAAAAACCTTTTTTTTGTTTTCGAATTCATTTTTGAACTTTACATAGCTTGGTGGACCTTTCCCCCCCTATTTGTTCCCTTCCATAGTCAATGTCACTCACATCATTGGTCTCACCTTAATGGTTCCTTATGTTTTTGGTCACTTCATGTCCCAATTAGCATTGGTGGGGTTAATAATGTATCCCACAAGTGTGCAGTTTGTCCCCTTTTGGCTTATCTTCTAACTTTTCCCCTTTGATTAAATTTTGCACCCCTAAGGATGGTATTATAAGGTTTTAGGAGTGCCCTTTAATTCACTTAGCTTTACTTATTTTTTCCAAAAAGCTTTGGATGAAGATGTGTGGCATGTAAAACCATTCCCAAGGTTGAAAAACATCTAAATGGCCTTTGGGATTTTTTTGTGGTGTTTTGCCCAAAGACCATATTCATTATTAACTTCCCCCCCATTTCCAAACTTCCAACATCAACTTTTATCTTTTGATTTGACTTTCATCCAAATATTTGGGAGGTTTTTTGATCCAAGCTCGTTGAAATATCTAAAGTGCTTTTTGGTTCATCAAAAAATCGAATTCCCTAATTCTAGAAAGGTGTGGAATTCATTTTAGTTCAGACCATTACTTTAGCATCCTATCTAAGGAATTGGGTTCATGTGGCCCTAGTAATTACCTTTTCACTTTTGTAGGACCATTACCCTTTTTTATTAAAAATTATGAAACCATGTAGTTCAAAGATGTTTCCAATCTAAACACATTCAAGATGGCTTGAATTTTTTTTCCCCCTATAGTCCAAGCTTGCATCTTTTTTTCTTAGTAATTTTCAAATGGAAAAATTGATCACCTTTAGCAAAACATATTTAAAAAATTGCATGAACATAACTTTTCCAACATCATTCAAACATCATTTCTCATCCTCATCGCATTTGTTTGAGATCATGCATAGGCCTAGGTTCAAGGGCATGATTCTTTGCATACCCAATCATCCCATCATTTTGTATGATGCCTTTTGAAATAATTTTTGCAACAATAATTATGCACTAGGTTGGGTCTCCTCCACCCAATGGTTAAAGGGTTTAGCTCCTTGCATTTGTGGCTAGCCCATAAATTTGATGGGGATACACCTTTTGTGATGTTCAAATGGAGGGGAACATCTTGTTTCCCATGATGTCATTCAAAATGTCTTTGGAAATATCAAGTTTCACACTTTTCATGAATAAACACATGTTTTCAATGTTTTTTTCCTTGCTTTAGTTCTTGTGATGACATGTTGACATTGTGTTATTCACAAATGGGGTTCACATTTTGATTAATGTTATCTTGTTAATCACATTTAAACAAATCTAGTTTTGAAACTGGCCACAATTTTTAAGGGGCTTATTGCAACAATCACAATCCAAATAAAGGGTGTGATCACAATCCAACGAGCCAAAAAAGGCATTGGATCACCTCAAAAAAAAGTCAAAATTGGATAAATATTTTTTTTTCTATTTAAAGCCATGGTAATTATGACAAATTATTATTTTTTCAATCATATAAATGTCAAGGAATTCAAACCAAAAATTCATTTAATGAAATTTAAATTTTATTTTTAATTTAAAACCTCTAAAAATGAACACCTATAATGTAAAATGGAAGTCAATTTTGCAAAGGATTATCAAAAGGATTCATACAATAAAGCGCATTTGATGAGAAAAAAAAAGAGGATAAAAACCTATTAGCCACATTGAAAAAACATTCATACCTTAAAATATGTCAAATTCTAGAACTTTAAAAATTCAAAAAACTCTTCAAAATTGATTAAAATTTTTAAACTTTGAAAGTCTTTTACCACATATAAATGAAGTATATTTTACATGATGTGTTAAGAAAAGTTGTAGCTTATTATTTAAAAAAACAAAAAAATGGATCTACATACGAGAGAGCATTGTAGCAACCCTATGGTCACTCAATCAGGCTCAATCAGGTCTTCATTAACCCTTTGTGCATATTTTAATAATTCAGAAAGACTTCACCATGGCCAAGACTTATGTGGGATCATTTCTATGTCTAACCTATCTCCAATCATTCATTGTCTCAGATCTAAGCCTGACCCACATTTGAGAAATGATGTTGGTAGTCTTCCTTTGGACATGGATTTCATACAAAGAAATGCAAAGGAATTGCATTCTTAGAACAGATTTGAGCATGTTGTTCTTAAGGGTTGGCATTTACATACTTTCAATTGAAGATACCTTCAACAATATCCCTCCTAAGAATTGAGAAATCTCCATTATGACAATTAAGAAAAAGCAAAGCGAGGTTAACACTTCTTCAACAAGCCACAGAGAATTCCAAAGAAGTAAAGACAAAACAGAATACGAAGGACCAAGAAACGAAAACCAAAAAAGAACCAAATACAAAATAAAACACAAAAGCAGTATGAACAATAGTGCCAGTCTCACACCTGTTCAGGGACCATCAACATTAGCATGTATAATAGTGACTTCTCTATCATTACTTCCCCACCAACTTCATCAGCTCCCTACAGTGGGTCAAGGCCAGTGAAAACACTAACCTGTGTACTGAGTTTCTGCTGCAAATCCAGAAGCAACAGGAAGACTAAGCCATGCTACTGGCTAGCAACAAACAACACAAGGAGATAACAAAAACAGAAAGACACAACAGGACATACGACAAACAGAAAAGGACAGCAGGGAAGAACAAAGACCAACTTTTGGAAAGGTTTAGTACATACCTTCAACAGGCTGAACTATTGGCAGACATTGTGAATGTCAACTTGTAATTTGGTCTAATCTATTGCATGCAGTCTCTGCTATTACTCTCCTACTTAAGGGTACAGTGAAAGACATTCCAAACAGTATGAGGAATACATTCAAGTATTGAGTTTCTACAGTTTATGAATGGATGCTAAATGAACCTTGTCAAATTTAGGTTTTGCAAAGCAAACACACTTAAACTTCCAAAAATGGGTCCTTAAATGGCTGCCCTAAAATCCAATGAACCAAAACAAGAGCTGCACAATCACAGAATTTGGTACTGGAAGTGACCTCATCTCTTCAACTCTCATGACTAAACAATACTATGGATAGATACTAGGTAGGTAAGGATAATCAATGTGTTACTAAAAAGACAATCTGAACAAGTATGATCCTGCCAATGAATGGACACTCAATGAAATTAGAAGGTACAGAGCCTCAGAAAATTCTTACAGCTCGCCCTTCAAAACCAGACTTCCAGCTTTGCAGCACTGTAACCTGGTGACAGCAAGATCTCTTTAGTTGTGGCAGAACAAAAGCAAGTCAAAAAGATAATTGTTCAGAGAAAGACATGATTAGGAACTAAATCACCTCTATACATCATGAGATACAACTACTGCTGTACTGTTATGGAATAAGCAGACACCTAAACTAAAAGTCTTAGCTGCGATTATACCTCATGAAGCTTTGGGCTTTGAACCCAATGCTTTCTTTCGTTGCCGGATCATATGTGTATACATACCAGGGCTCCCTGCAACCATGAACCCGAAGATATGTGAAGATATGTGAACCTTAAAACATAAACTACCCATCTGAAGGCAACCCCACTCGAGTGAATAGTTCCGGGAAATTCATGTCAGAGACTAGTTTCTTGAAATAAAACATCAGAGAGTTGTAAGTTCAATCAAAATTCATGACCATGAGAGTATACACACTGCAGTGTTGAAGTATTTATTGGTTCTTGGGAACCACACTATCAAACCAACTCTGCATTACTCCCTCTAGTGAGCCTATATTTAACCCTTGGAGACAACAATCTTCTGGCAACCACACATACTTTCCAGCAGTAGGTTACTTACAGGTGCATCCCTCAGACTGCTCCAACATTCACATTTCATTTGAGCAGTCAGCACTAACTTTGTGACTAGTTATGATGATGGATCTCCAATCCTGGGAGGCATCTATTGGAAAATTCCATTCAACAAGAAGCAAGCTGGGTATACCATAAGCTAAATGGAAGGAATGTGCATGGGTCTCACAGTGAAAAAGAGAGAAGTTATACCTGGAATGTATGCAAGAAGAGCCACAATGGACATATAGTAGTAATCAAAACCGAAGTTCAGCTTGTTTGGCATCCGTAAACAATACAGATCTGACAACTATTCCACAAATCATGGTCATAAGCATACATCTATAGTGCACTCACTGGCATAAACATCCTACTTGAAGCAATTTCAGCACTCTACAGTGAGAATTTTCAGCAATATCTGGTTAAAAGTTTGGCATATTCAATATGTGCATGTCCAGAATTGCAATCACTAGCCTGTTCATTGACATACACAAGTTCCTTCCAGTCAACAAGCCATATTGGCAATGGAATGTCACTCATCTTATTCACTGTCCAGCTACATAGCATAGGGATGTATTCAAGCAAATGAACATTCAGGCATACACAAAAACAAGAGAGCACAGCAAGTAGTCCTTATAGAGCATCCTCACACAACAAATGCAAAACTTGCCAACCTGCTCACTGTTAAAGCTGACCTGCTAAAGTTACCACTGATCTTTTTCAGTGTTAAAAGTGAGGCAGAAAAAAGTCCCAAACTGTGAGTCAAAAAGGAATAGCAACTTACTTGCATGAATGGGAGAGTGACAAAAACAAGGCCAGCTTCACTACAGATTCCTGTGGGGTACAGTACAAAGAAGGTAGTGTACCTGCCAGCCATTCCTCAAAAATATGAGAGAAATTGATATGTCTTACTGCCACTATCTACTTCAGCATGTCTCAGGATTGTGATGTGTCCTTTGATAACAAAGCAAACCACCTGGAAAACAAAAGAAAGGGTTCTTTTGCACAAGGTGATAAGTATGTTTCTGAATGCCAAGACAAATGTTTTGTGAAAAAAGCAGCAAGAAATCTGATAATCATGATACTAGAGAAATCTCCATACTCATGATTAAGAAAGCTAGGATAAGGTGAAACTTTTCCTTTTAAGTAAAAGAAAGACTTCAAGATAAGGATTGAAGAACCAGGAAGATGAAAAGCACAGAAGGGTAGAATGTGAATAAAGCACAATAAAACTACAATAGTGACAGTATTGAGAGTTCACAGACTGTCAACAGTAACATGTATGATGGCAACTTATCTATCAAAACTACCCACTGACTTCATCAGCAGTGACAAAGAGCACATTAGCTAACACTCTGTGAGGTGTAATGTAAGAACTCTAGCATACTGGATTTCACTTGGGATGTGACATCTAAAACTCCAAGCTCTCAAAGCAACAGAGGGATAGAAACAATGATATTGAGATAACAAGGCACTAACCTTAGCCAAAGGAGAAAACGAGGGGTGTAACCAAAGGTTTCCTTCAAGGCAAAGAATGAATAGCGGATAACCTAGCCACACAAGATCAATGTCAACTAACTGATCAGCTCAACAACATTGAGGAGCTGTACAATACACAACACACTGAGGTTTTCTTCAGCAGCAGAAGACAGAATAAAATCTAACCAGTTTTTCTCATACTCAAGCTTTGGAGTGACCCAGTAGGACAAGGTCCTGTTTGAGCTTACCAACCTGTACATCTCATAAACAACTACTAACTTCTGTCTGCAAACTAAAGATTGTCCCTGAATTATTTCATTATCTGTCCCTTCTTTGTCTACCAACAGGTAATATGTCCCAGAACAAATTCCAATTGTGTTACTTCACCAAAAGAAGGGAATTGGATAACTGCAAAATGCACACCTCAGTGATGGACCAGCTCAAGACCAAAGATGTCACTAACCAGTGCTCCTGCACCTGCACTCGTGCACCACATCCCATTTATGCATCTGTTGACTCAAGGAAAATGTAATGATAATACAAAAAGTTTTTCAGTTCATCAGTTCAAATTGATATTCAAGAAATCACTAGATTTTGACATGAAAAGTAGCTAACACTGAGACAGTGCACCCTAACCAGTTTTCTACCTTAAAATGTGGGCAAATCTAGACTTCTAATGCCACTGTGCAGATTTCCACCAATGACATTGTCAGCAAGAGATATTTCATGCATTTTTATACTGACAGCTTTGTGTGGCAGGAGACAATCATTCACATCTGGTGAAATGATTGTGACAAGTCTGGAACAGTCTTGGAAATTCACATGAAGTGGGATGTCCTCTGATGCATTTTCAAGTTACTCTGGAATGCTAGAAGTTCCCATTCATCTGCCATATTCATGGTAGCCAAGTAGGATCGATCATTTTTTTCCCCAGAACAAACAGTGAAATGAAGGCAGATGAACTCCACTGGTTTGAAAGGTGACCAGAATAGAAATTTGTGGCACACCCAAGTAGGAAATGAGGTGATGGACTTCTTACCTGAGGAAAACTAAAGAGAATACCCCAAGTGAGGTAGATGCGTGATCCTATCTGTGGAAGTGTGGCCATCACCGGTGATCGCACAATGCCTGCATTCAAGGTGCCCTGATGAAAATCTGAAACCCTTGGGAGGATTATTAAGCTATATTATTTGATGGGAAAACTTTCTCTGACAAGCTTCAAACACAACAAGTGGCATTATATTCTCATTTCAGAACTCCAGGAGACACACAGACACACAGACAGAGAAGGAGGGAGGGAGGCAGTTTGACTAATGGTTTGAAAAACCAGAAAGAATAAAGGACAGGAATGCAAACACCAAGATGGAGAGCTGGGCAGGCTGCAGAATGTCACAACGATCACTCACCCACAATGCTGTTGAAAATCTATATAAACGCAACCCCCAATTCCGGCAGATCGACATGTACGCGGCACAAACGGTCAAAACGCGACCACATCCCCTGGAGTGTTAGTTCTCACTGAGAGAAACTCATCAATTGTCCAGCATAGTTTGTCGATCTATATGTGAGCAGCTGTGTGCGTGTATTATTATCCCTCTCTCCCTTTCGAACACTCAAAATGACGCAAATAAAGAAGAGAATCACGTGCTACCAGATTGAAACGTGCTTCTAAGAATGTGATCGAAGCCTACACCATAAACGATTTGCCGTAGAACGAGAAACCAAAGGAAGGAAAAGACAAGGGGACAAAAAACCTCTAAAAGAGCAGCAGTTTGCCATATCTGTAATGGTTTCTCCACGGCCGTGTACACCCCAGACGGCCCTGACTGCTGAAGCGCTTTTACCGCGGACACCAGTATCTGTAGCCTGGTCCATCCACACACCAAAAATCACACACTCTTCCTCTTCTCCCTGCCTTCCTTCTTCTTCTTCTTCTGCAGCAGAACTTACACATGTGAAAATGAAGCAAAACTTCAGTGAAAAGACTCCGATCAATCTGCCCCCAAAGAAGAGAATAAAACAACTAAATATTGAAGGAAATTACCATCCTGCGAAAAGCAGCCAGTTGTAGACACACAAATAAACTTTCACAACCCCCATTGCTCCTTCCTCTCCCTCCGTTTGTTGCACACGAAGTCGCTTCTCTCCTCTTCTCTCTCTCTCTCTCTCCCGTTCCTGCGCGCACTGAACTGCACTGAAACAGGAGCTTGCTTGCTTGGACGGGGGGCGGGGAACCTTTTTCCTTCACTTTGTTATCGTCGCCAGCGCAACCGTCGGATCTAGATCGTGGCAACTCTAAGTCCGTCGATGCTGAAAAATAGTGACCTGACCACGGCTTGAGTGACCCAGCACCCACCAGTGCACCATCCAAAAAATCCCGTTCTGGGATTTCATGGATGGGATGAAACTGCCCCCCAGGGGTCAGTTTATTTGGTCAGTAGTTTTTTTATTCCTTCCTCTCATTTTTTTCCTGGGCCTTTTTTTCTCTCGCTTTTTCTTTTTTGTCCCGCCATCCTTGAACCCAAATTTTTTTCCTGAGAACTTCTACTTACTCCTCCAACCTACCTACCTCCCTTCCACCACCCAACCCATCTACCTCCCCCTACCTACCCCACCACCCATTTGCGCTCCCCTACGCAAAACTTCAGAACCACAGAGACCTTGATTCAATTCTTTGCTCCACCTTTCTCCTCCATCAAATGTTTGATTAAAAATTTTACTAAGTTAAAATAATTATGCAAACATTATATCTCTAGAATTGCAAAAATATAAAATTTCACATATTATTAAACTAAATATATCATCATTTCGTACATTGTAAACTAAAATTTACATAAAATAAATTTATACAAACTAAACTTACATAATATTAGTAACTTATATTTCAAACTTCAATTAAAATATTCAATTTACACAGAAATAATATTAAATTATATGCATCAATAAAATATACAACGTTAATAACTTATTTTTGAAATTTTTAATTTTCATTAAAACTTATTTTACAAATAAGGGATATTGCAGGTGTATTGTGTAGTTTTAAGCATGAGCAATACCCTCCAATAGTGTAGACCCATGGTGTTTAATTATTGAATACCCTAGTAACGATATTGATTTTCATATATGATTATGCAATACCGCTACAAGTTTCAAAATATATATTTCAAAACCCAATGTATTTTTGGCTATTAGGGGGTAATGCATCTACATTGAGTATTCCTTGCCATAAGCAATACCCCTTTGATAGTTTAAAGTGAAATAATTTAGCCCATGGAGTTTACTTGTAGGTTTTGGTAGGGTTATGTAATATCTTTTTACGTTTTAAGTTATGGAGCCAATGTATTTTTTGGGACAACCTATGAGGGGTATTGTAGGTGTATTATGTAGTTTTAAGGATGAGCATTACCCCTCCAATAGTTTAAACCCATGGTGTTTAATTACAAAATATTTTAATGAGGGTATTCATTTCCTTGTTTCCTACGAAATACCCCTCCAAATGTTAAAGAGATATGTTATGGAGCCTAATGTATTTCTGGGATACCTAGAGAAGTAATGCATGTTCATTGAATCTTTTTGGGCATGAACAATACATGGTGTTTAATTATAGAATATCCTAATGAGGGTATTAGTTTCCTTGTAGGTTTTGGTAGAGTTACGCAATACCCCATCATGTGTCAAAAGATATGTTATGAAGCACAATGTACTTATGAGGTACCTCGAGAGGGGTATTGTAGGTGTATTAGGTAGTTTTGGGCATGACCAATACCCTTGTGATAATCTAAACCAAAATAATTCAACCCATGGTGTTTATAGTATAGCACAATGAAGGTATTGAAATCCTTCTAGGTTTTGGTAGGGCTAGGCATTATCCCTTCAAATGTCAAAAGATATTTTACAAACCCAATGTATTTTTGGGATACCTTGAGAGGGGTATTGTTGTGTGGCCCAATGAAGGTATTACATTTCTTCTAAGTTTTGAAAGGGCTATACAATACCTTCGAAAGATATGATATGGAGCCCAAACTATTTCAGGGGCATCTAGAATGGGGTATTGCACGTTCATTGAATATTTTACTTTATGAACCTAAGTACAACATGCATTAAATGCATCTAAATTGAATTGAAGCTTTTTATCATTTTGGTTATCCACTTGATTTTGCAATACCTTTATATGGGGGTTGTTAAATATTTTAATTGTCTCTTTATTTATTTGTTTTAATGAACAAGAACAAACTCCGTGTAATATTTTATTTTTTCTTCATCATTTTCAACCATTGGGGCTCTATTGCAGTGGCAACCATGTAAGTAGGTGTAGCCAGGTAGGTGGGGTTTGGTAAATACCTACTTAAAGTGTTGGTAGGTAGGTCAGTGGTAGGGCAGGTAGGTGGGTGGGGATGAGAGTAGCACATTTTAAATTTATAGGTGAGTAGGTAGATGGGGAAGGGTCTACTTTTAATTTAAATATATAGGCGAGTAGGTCGGTGGGGGACAGTGGGGGGGTAGTAAGTGGATGGGTAGGAAAAGGTTCAAAAGCCAAAAAAAGAATAAACCGCGGGGAGGGGAGAAAATAAAGTTGAAAAAAAAAAAAACTGAGATCAGGGCTGAGAAAGGGAAAAGAAAAAACGTCAACCTGGGATGGCACAGGGATAGAAAAGAGAATCCTATCAGTGCACCATCCATCCACGTTGGTGCACTGGTGGGTGCTGGTTCACTCTAGCCACCTGACCACGACTGTTGTGCAGTCACATGAACCAGGCATGGATGGCGGTGTAATGATAGCTTAGCCACTTGCGGATGTACATTGGATAATTTACAAGAAGAAGAAAAATGCTTTGTTTGTATATGTGTTAAAATCTATTTATTATTTAGTTGAAGTAAATAGTCGACTCTATCTCTTACAAATTATCTCTTTGTTGCACCTTCAGATCAACATAAGATAGGTCCATTCAAAAGTGGATAAGTGGTCAGAAAATCCTTTCTACTGGTGCATTCACACTTGATGTTAAGTCACTGTTAAATGAAATTCTAGGTGACATCCCAGGTGGCACTCAATGTCAAATGGGCAATAGCTTAATGTTAAGTGAACATTAGCTTAACATAAAACTTTCATGGTAACTAAGTTTAATTCCTAAATGGCTGGCATGATGTTAGATGACTCAGCACTAGTCCCTAACACCAAGTGTGAACGGACCTTAAATTATGAATCTTATCTTAAGTAAGTTTAATGTCCCATGGGGCATTGTGTCTTTCAGAAATGGCCCCCCTCTTTTCTTTTTTTTAGCTTTTTCCTGTGATACCTGGTGGTGTAGCCTACCATTGGAACAAATAAATAAATAATCTGAGCAGGGACTTTTGCCTATGGTAAACCCCACAGGCTTTTACGTACCACATATGTAATTAGGCCTGAAGTTGTTTTTTTTTTTCCTTTCCTAATGAGCACATCTGCATAAGATAATAAAAGACAGTTCCAATTAGGTATACATACTATAAAGAATCTTGGCAAAAACTTTACTTTTCGTTTTGAGTAATAACAGAGGACATGTTTAATAGGGGATTTTGCCTCCCAACATTGGAGGCACTGTTTCACAAAATGGAGCTGATGTTCTTTTTGCTTCAAAGCCAGTTCTCCTGTTTCCTATGTTGTTTTTACATCAGGTAACACGGTTTGATGAGGAAATGACCAGAAACAGGGACACACCTGACTATCACCTCGTGTGGGCCACTTATTCTGGCAATGCCCTAGTCCTTACACTTTAGCCACTTCTCTTTTCATTGGATATTGGCCTTGTTGACAGGGGCTCAACCTTGAAGCTGCCCCTTGCATGCATGTTTTACCATACATGTTAACCACTCTTGATAGGGTTTAAAATGTTGTTGTTAGTGACATTTTTCATAGTGGTCTGGGGTTTTTTCCATCACATTATATGACATAATATTCCAGTGATAATCATACACACATAATAATAGTGACCAAAATGTGTGTGTTGAACATAGTTTTTTTTCTGGATTGTTGCAATCTGCCACCCAGACCCTAAGGTCATGGAATGGCTCCCCCTTGTTGCGCTAGTCATCTAGCTTTCCCTAAAACATTGTCATTCAATGAAGAACCAAGGAAAGGATTTGCTTTAAGTCTGACATGCCATTATGTAGGCAGGCACTGCCATCAAATGGTGCCTCTCCACCTTCATCAGCAGAGATTGCTGCAATGGTAAGCAATGTGGCTGTGTGTTTAGTCAGGACTCAGAGGGTTGGTGAGTTTCATAAATTGAAGCAAGGTTTGGTAATGAAGCATGCACAGTATGTGCCAGTAAAGACTTTTGCTCAGTTTTCTTCGAGTTGTAGCCTACCCTTTATTTTACCATAATCAATTGTAAGGAGCATCGTGCTAGTGTGGCAGCATCCATTGGATGAGAGATTCTCAATCATATCATGTATCTTGCTGCCTTTTCGCATTTTCATACCTCCTTAAGTCTTTTTGGGTGTTTTGTGGTTGCTATTGGAAGAATCCCATAACTCATACTCTTCTATTTTCAATACCCAACTGAAATGTGGTCGTTACTGTGAATAATCTTGTAACTTGAGCACCAAGCCTGTTCACGGTAACCAGCACATTTGAGGCAGTCAACTAGTCCATAAATTCGAGTTTTTGTCTGCTGAGATTAAACTACAAAACTACACTATCTTATGATCTCAAAGATGATTCACAATAGATGTGCAAGTTCAATCAGATGACTCCTGGTAGCTTTGAGAATCTGCGGGAAGTCTACATTCTTGGCCTGTGCTGTTAGTGTTGAGCTTGGATAACTGGTTTGCTTTACTCATGCTCTTAAGAGCATGCAAGAGGGTCATGACTCATGACCGGTGTGTACCCAGTATGTCCCTTATCACATACCAGTTGGGTACTAATAGTGAGTACTTTCATACCAGCCCGATAGTAGTATTGGAACAATATTAACACTTTCATGCTGGCCTTGTTGGGGTACTGGGTTTAAGGCTGCTGATTTTGGCCTGGTATGTGGTAGGTATAAAACTGATATTAGACCTGCTTTTACCTCAGGTTCATGCCAGTCTGGTTCTGGCATAAGATTGATATTGCCTGAGGTGATATCAGACTAAAATGTTCTTCCATACCAGTAGACACCCAAAGACTATATAATTCTGTTGCTCTCTATATACTTGTGTAACCAAAAAGAGGGGTCATACAAAGTTCTACAAATACCATGTCTACCGCTTATAAATTGTGGTGCACCATATTCATCTCAACATAAATTTTCATGATAAATGTTCATACAAACATCACAAATCACAGCAACCAAACATAATGCTGATCTTAAACTAAGACAGATGATGGATCAAAACATTGTGGATCTCCTCTCTATGGCTATCTTGGTCACCATGTTATGAATTTCTACAAATTGACTCATAAACCCTTAATTTCCCAGTCAGAGGTTAATTAGAGTTTGAATGAGTTTAACAAGCAATGATCCTTTCATTGGTAGAACTTCAAAAATCATCCTAGAAAACACCCAATCTTCCCATGAAGCAATAACTATTCGGAGCTCCTAGCAAGAAAGTACTCATCCCTCCCCAACAATGAGTGACTGATGCTTGACTCAAATTTACCAAATTTGAGTGGTGAATTCCACAACAAACCAACCATTTAATCCTCTAGAGCCCCTCATCATTTCCATCATTTCCATCATCTACCTTTAAAGACTTATTAAGAACTAACATTTTGTTACTACTCCAATGTAGCGAAATTTTTGGAGGCAACAAAACGTCATTCACATCTTATGAGCATTCATCTCGAAATCCACTAATGTTGAGCAACAAAACATCAAAGCATTTGACAATTGAAAAAAAAACAAATTGAAAAACATGTTTAGCTTGGAAATCTCAACGTCTCTTGTAGTCTTGCATCCATGTTTGGTTCCCTTGTTCGCACCATTTTCCACCACACATAAAAAAAACAAAGAACATAACAATAATTCCTAATCTTTTGCACCTTCTTAATAACATATTTATCATCAGCACCAAACCTTCCCATTAAAGTGCTCCAATGTATGACAATATGATAAGATAAAAGTTGGATTACAATGCCAAAACAACAACAAAAAACACCCATTTCACACTAAAACCCTAAATCCATATCCTTTTGCCACATTAATATATATCATAATGGTCATGATTCTTCAGCTATGGCACCATATTCTTGAAGAATTGAGAGCACCATGCCACTTGGTAATATGTTTTAGTATGACAAATTAGTTTATTGGCTCAATATGTAAGGGAGAGACTACAAAACTATTTAGGTTTCATTTGGTCACACATTTTAAAGAATGTTCACTAGTTGTTATGGTGAGTTCATTTTTTGGGAACTAAAGAACTTTTCTTATTTTATATGTTTTGTAGTTTCAACTTCCAACTTTCCATAATGGGCAAAACAATTATGTTTCACTTTGCACCACAACCAAACTTTTAACCACATGACAATCTTGTCTCCTTTCTGCACCTAGTGCAAGTAATGATTAATAAACATCAATTTGATTAGCTTGTGATCCAATTACAAGATGATGAAGCATCAAGATTGACAACACAAACACCATAACACTGCACCCAATTTTTTTTCCAATAAGATTTGTCACCTTTTTCACCAAAAAGTTGGGAATTTTTGGAATTTTTCTTTATCAATTGTTAATTCACTTAATTTTGCAAAAATTGGAAAAAGAATACTAACTTTTTTAATGTCACAAAATTGGAGAAAAAAACTCTAATTGCACCTTGCTAAATCATCTATAAGTATATAACTTTTTATTATGATTAGGAAATATTATAACCATATTTTAGAAGCCCTTGCAATGAAAAGGATCCAAAGTTCTAAGATATCACCAAAACTTGGAAAGAGAGATGACTTCCCACCGATATCTTTCCAACACACGCATGAAAGCCAACATGGTTTTGTGTGTACACCTACCAAAAATTCAACAAAGCATATTCAACTTCTTGTTCTAGTTGTGGTTCATTGAGAAAGAGTAGCATGTTTGTTGTAGAAACAATATAACAATATGTTGTTGCTTGTTAAGCGAATGGTAGAAGTTCTCATATCCATGGCTAAAATTATTAAAAAATGGAAATAAAAAGTGCCATTGTAACCTAAAATGATGTATTGGATGAAAGTACAAGTTGCTTTTGGATCATGATGTGTGAACATGATCAACATGTGTGTTAAAAAGGGGTAGTGTTCTTATGGAATAAGACTTCGTTTTGTTATGTTTTATGTTGTGCAAATGTTGGACGACAATAGAAGGCAAAGTGTGGGCATTTGGTCTATTGTCAACCATGTATGTGTGGTGTGGGTTGTGGTTATTATCTTATGTGGAAGTTTTCTCTTGATGGAAAATATGGAAGATTGGTTATGGTGGTTGGTGAAAAGTTTTTGGTGATGGTGGAAGAGGCAATTTAAAGAGGTTGCAGTTTTGGATGGGGGCATTCTTTAAACTTTGGAAAAAGCTAAATGTTTTTTTGTGTCTCTATGAATACTTAAGTTGTTGGATTGCATACTAATTGCATTCGAAGGAGATGTTTCGGTTGTAACATCAATGTGCATCTTGAAAAAATAAAATCACCATGACTTCTTTGCTACATTCATGATTGTTGATTTATAGAAGACTCCATCTAGCACGCAAAAAATTGTAGTAAAAAAAAGATCATAGAGAAATGGAAATGGATTAGGACTTGTTAATCAAGTCTACTACCGAGTATGTAGTCCATTATTAAACACGCACTTGTGCTTTGTTTGGCACTGTACACTAACATAAAAGAAAAGGATAATTTTATTGATCTTTAGCATGCATTATATACAACTCAATCAATTAATACACCTAGAAAAATCAAAGACAAGTCATGTAGCAAAATAATAGGAATAACAATGAATATCATGAAGCCTTCAGAAAAATCAATTAACACCACAGAAATCAACTAATTGTAGATAAACTTGACAACTCATTGCAATCTTAACACTCCCATTCAATGATGTCGAGCTGGTATTTAAGGTGTATTAATCCTAACTTGCTCCTACAAGTTTTAAACTTATCTCTACCAATTCCGTTCATAAAAATATCGATAGTCATCTCCTTTGTTGGAAGATATTGAAATTCAACCTTGTTGGCGGAGATGTGTTCCTTGACAAAATGGAATTGTATGTCTATATGCTTTGTGTGAAAATGGTGCACTAATTTTTTTAACGAGGCCAAACTTCCTTGATTGTCAGAAAATATCAAGGTTGGTTTTTCTTGTTTGTATCCAACCTTTCGTAAGAATCTTCTAAGCCAAAGAACCTCTTTAGTTGCTTGAGTACAAGCCATGTACTCTACTTCTATAGAAAAAAGAGTTAATGTAGCTTGCTTCTTACTTGCCTAAGAAACAACTACTCCACCAAGAATATACACATGGCCGTTTGTTGATCTTCTAGTGTCTACGTGACCTCCTTAGCCAAAATCACAAAAATCATACAACTTTATGTTAATGTTCTTTTCAAAGGAATCTAGTGAGTATCATAATGCAAGGTTTTGAGTACCTTGCAAGTATCTAAATAGTTGTTTAACAATTTGCCAATCTGATAGTCCAAGATTATTAAAGAACTAAACAACAATTCCAATAATCACAATTTTGTTTAGTCTTATGCTAACCATGTAGTACATGACACTGCCTACAACCCTCTTGTATGGAACATTAGGCATTTCATGTTCTTCTTTATTGAACTTGGACTTTGACAATTTGAAAGTCTAACACTCGAATCTAAAGGTGTAGTGATGGGTTTGCATGCATCCATCTCAAACTTGGTTAAAACTCCTACAATATAACTAGGCTAACCCAATGTAATGTTTCTTTGGGATCTATCCCTAGTTATGTGAAGTCCTAAAATGAACTGCATTTCTAAGTCTCTCATTGAGAATCTACTACAAAGAATGTTTCTCAACCAATGAAAAACCTTTACATCTTGTGCGAAAACGAAAAGATCATCAAAATACATAGTGATGATTACACCTTCATGTGTATTGATGTAAAACTATGGCCAGACTCCAACCTAGTAAAATTTTTTTTTGCAAGGAAACTATTTAGCTTTTAGTACCAACTTCTTGAACTCTACGTTAGCCCATATAGACTTTTGCAATTTGCAAACAAATTCCTCTTCTCCTTTGAAAACTTGTCCATCAAGTTGTTTCATGAAAATGGTTTCATCTAGATCTCCATTCATGAATGCATTTTTGAAATCAACCTAATATATCTCCAAGACATTTATTGCAACTATGGCTAACAACACTTTAATGGAGGTGAATTTCACCATTGGACCAAACATATCATTAAAAACTATGCCATGTTTTTGTTGCATAACCTTTAGCCATGAGTCTTGCCTTGTGGTGGACAACTTGTCCTTGAGTGTTCTTTTTAGTTTGGAATACCCATTTGTAGCTAATGGGTTTCCAATCCTTCGATAGCTTAAAAACATGTGTTGTTCTCTTTAACACCCATGTGTTGTTCTCCTTCAAAAAATTCATTTCTATGCATCATATCTAGCCGAAGCTTCAACAAAAGTTTTTGGATCCTCCAAATAACTTGCAATGTTTGCAAATTCAGCTATGGTAACAAAATCTTCCAATTTTTTTTAAGGTCTCTACTCCCTAATTAGTCTTTGAAGAACTTGTGTTGGTTTCATCTCTTTACTAACATCATCTTCAATAACAACCTCGAATTAAAAATCCTTGTTGTTTTGATAAATTTCATTGCCATGAATTCCATTTGTGGGATTTGTGGCTTGAAATTGTGGTGAGCTTTCAACCACCAAACATCTCTGCTAATGCACAACCATCTTTCAAATGGGATTCACATTTTGTAAGATTTGCTTACATAGCCCACCAAAAGACCTAGAGTGTTTTTGTTATTTGGCTTTGACTTCTGCTCCTTTGGTTTATGGACAAAGGCATCACTACCAAAAACCTCAAGGTGCTCAACATTTGGTTTTTCTCCGTTCCAAACTTTTAATGGAGAGTTGTTTTCCAAGTAACTTTTAGGACTCCTATTTTTCAAGTAGGTAGTTGTCACCACTACTTCTACCCACAAGCTATGGGTTACATTTTTGTTTGAAGTATGCACCTAACCATTTCAACCAAAGTTTAATTGAGCCTTTCAACAACACCATTGGATTGTGGGTTGTATGGTGGAATGAATTGTTGTTGAATACATTTTGCTTTGCAATGACCTTTGAAAGTTTTTTAAATGAACTCACCACCATTGTCACTCCAGATGGACTTGATCTTTTTCCCTAAGTTAGTTTCTGCCATAGTTTGGAATTCCTTGAATGGTACCAAAGCTTTTGATTTTTGTTTTAGAAAGTGGGCCTACACCATCTTGGTGTTGTCATTTATGAAAGTCACAAAGAATCGGGCTCCTCCCACTAAGGTGATTTTCATAAGGCCACATAGGCATGTGTGCACCAATTCTAAAAGAATTTTGAGCATTTTCTTTGGGTCTCCTTTTTGGAAAAAAATCTTGCATTGCCTGCCATTAGCATAACCTACACAAAAATCAAGTTGATGATTAGTCCTAGCATCCATGCTAGTGATTAAAAAAATTTGTACAAGGAACCTTAAATTTTGTTCTTTAGATGGCCAAATCTTTCATGCCGAACTTTCAAGTTGTTTTTTACCCAAACTATTTGAACATTGTCATGAGTTGATACATGCAAACACAACAATATATAAAGTCTATTTTCCTTTACTACTTTTGCAAGAATTTCTCTAGCATTATTCTCGATGTTACATTTTTCTTATTCAAATTCTACTTTTAGACCTTGAGTTGTAGCCTTTTTAACTAAAAAGAGGTTATTAATAAGACCAGGAACATGGAAAACTTCATGCAAAACACCTCCAACTTCACATTCTCCGCCTTTCATGGTTAAATGAACACTTCCCTTTTAATGGCCTCCTAGATAGAATTGTCACCCATGTAGATAGATCTCTTAGGAATGTGCTCATAGTTAGAGAAAATGTTATTTGAAACATGATCTATTGTGATGTTCTTGAATCAATGTACCATGTTTCGTTCATTGAAACATTTGTTGTGGCCAAAAATGCTTATTCCACAACAAAAACCATTTCTTTGACTTATCCTTTATGTCGTAAGTCAATTGCTTTCTTCTTGCAATCTCATGCCCAATGTCTAGGTTTCTTGTAGTAGTTACACAAATTTTTCTTTTAGTCTCTCTTGATGGTTGACTTCTCATCAATTGTTTAATTATTAGACATAACTTTGGATGTGCATATAAGCAAAGTTGACCTTCCTTCATTTGATCCTTCGGCATCCTTCCTCCTTAGCTCTTCATGGAAAAGTCTTGTTATTATGAATTCAATGTTAATGTTAGCATCTACTTATGATTTTAATGTTATTATCAAATTGTTGTAAAATTTTGGTAAACTACACAACAAGACCATTATAACATCACTCTTATCAAGCTTCTCCCCAATACCTTCAAGGTGTTAAAACATAAACTTTATTTTGTTAATATGATCCAACATGTTGTCTGTAGGACTAATTTTGTACGCAAAGAATTGATGTCTTAAAAAAAGCTTGTCTGTTAATCCTTTAGTCTCATAGACCTTTAATAGTCAATCCCATGTCTCCTTTAGTGTTTTTGCTCCAATGACATTCTAGAGCAATGAATCATGCAACCCCATGATGATGAAGGTCCTAGCTTTCCTATCTTTCTTCTTCCACTCTATAAAGTTACTTGCCAATTTGACTTTCGTTCTTGACACAATGCTCCAACATTCTTTGTCTTCTAATAACATTTGCATTTTGAATTTCTAGAGATGGAAGTTATTTCCTACAAACTTAGTAATTACACATCTGAATCCTTGTGGACCCATAACTTGTTGACTTACAGAAGACTCCATCTAGCATGCAAAGAATTATAGTAAAACAAAGATCATATAGAAATGGAAATGGATCGGGACTTGTTGATCAAGTCTACTACCAAATATGTAGTCCACTACTAAACATACACTTGTGCTTTGTTTGGCACACTGCATTAACGTAAAAAAAAAGATAATTTTATTGATCCTTAGCACACATTATATACAACTTAATCAATTAATACACCTAGAAAAATCAAGGACAAGCCATGTATTAAAATAATAGGGACAATAATGAATATCATGAGGTCTTTAGAAAAATCAACTAACACCATCAAAATCAATCAGCTGTAGATAAGCTTGACAGTTCATTGCAATTTTAACAATGATGTCTCCTATAATTGGACCATGTTCAATAAAAAATTAAGAAAATATGGAGGGGGATGATGAAAAACCAAGGGGAATATAGGATAGAATGAGGTCATGGAAGAGAAAATGTGGAGAGGAAAGAAGGGAATTTTGGGAATCATCTCAAATATGTAACTATGGATATGTATGGGGATTCATTAGGGCTATCATTCTCTCAAAGAGTCAAAATGGAGTGAAAAATTTGGTGAAAAGTGATGTTGTAATTTAATGTTTGGGGGAATACTTGGGAGATGGGGCTATTGGATTATGCAGATGGTTATGAGTTTAAACCTTTTGTCAAGAACAAATGGATCCTTTGAGCATTTATTTGTTTGATTTAAAAGTTCATTGTCATAACTCATATTCTATGATGTTCTAAGAGAGGTTCTAGAAAGATATTCCACGTTTCCTATATATATATAATTGAACATGGTCTAGATTAGAGATAATTAAGATGCAGTGCATCAATCTTGTGAGGCAACATTCTTGTGGAAAAAAAACATCTTGTGACATGCCTTCTTTTTGTTATTCCTAAAGAATTAAAATACAAATGTGATCTATGTGACATAATATCTTTTTGTAAATGCTCCTTTTTTTTTTTACTACACCACCACCCCAATGAGCTCCTTTCAAAGTTTGGATTGGGAAATAATAAAAAATAGTTTCCTTTCCTTGACTGTGTGTGGTGCTCATGGATGAGCATCCTTTGATGATTTGTTTCTCCCTCATCCCAAATTCAAATGGAGTTTTTAAAAATAAAACCAACCTACAAGGATGCATTCTATGTATCTTATAATTTTTACTATCAATGAAAAATGGTAGCTCGATCATAATCTCCAAAAAATTGAAAATTTGAAAGCTGTATGTAACTAATAAAATTGCACTTGTTAAGGATGAAGATTTTCCATTTTTAAACCAAATTCCTTTTTTTTTTCCAACCAAAATTTTTAGGTTGAAATCCAACTCTACTAGTAGACATTTTACATTACTTTTATGGAGGTTTGTGTTATTGTGTGACTGGATAGGAAGTCACTTGGATTTCTATAATGTGAACACTAGTTCATTTTAGGGTTTAAGTTTTGTTTTGAACCGCTGTCAACTTTTTTTGTGCAGGCGATGGAGTTTATCATCATTGTTTGTTAATGACTTTGAGTAGGAAAGTTTGTTGTTTATGTGTTATGTGAAACATGTTGGCAGTAGATGATGGGTGGTTGAAAGTGCTTTAAGCACACAAGGGAGATGGGAATAAGAGCTATTGGACCAAGATCAGAAAGGTAGTTCGAAAGCAAAAGAAGAGGTCTGTTTTTGTTCAAATTGTTGCAGTTTGTGTAGAAGGAAGAGCTTGTAGGAATATGTAGTTGATGTATTGTTTTTTTGTTGCGCCAATGACTATATTTGGCAGGTTTTGTGTTCTTGTTAGAGTTAGGACTTATAAAGGATTGATGCTAAAGGTTGATGACGCCTAAAGGAGGTCTAAGTTGTAGAACTAAGAGCATATAAAGAAGTGCATCTACAAGGGACCTTGGTGGAACCTTTCTTGAAAATCCAATGGGTAGTTCATACACCTGAGTGGGAGCTAGAAACCTTAGTGGGTATCCTTGGGCTTGACACAATGTGAGTGATAGAAAAACAAGATGGGAGAGATCATAGCAAGTATCCATATATCCATATTCCGCACAAAATTCTATTTTTCTTGAGTAGTTGCAAACCAACTTGGTAGACCTTGTTTAGTTGTAGATTTGTACCCAAAAGTTGATCTGTTTCTAAAGGTTAGACCAAGCATTTATCTGCATTTATCTCATGTGGTAGGGGGATGGATTAGTAGCTCATAATAGACCAAATGAACATTGAGAGCGTTGACCTCAAGCCAGACCCTATTAACTCATGTACTCATAATACAAGAATTTGTTCCCAACAGCAATTGAGAACTACTACTGTAGCATATTTAGGAGAGGTTAATAGGCATATACGGTCTGAAAATTCTCATGGTATGTAGGATCACATACTGTAGGACTGCAGAACCAGGGTGTTGTGACACTACCTGTTTGATAGGAGATAAGTTGCAGACATTATAACAAGAGTAAGGATTTGCAATCAGGAGATGGTTTTAGTACCCTTTTCTTTTGGTTACAACTGGTTCCTCTTCCAAATTGGGACTGTTTTACTCAAATGTCAATTTTCCAATCAAGAGTGGGATGGATATTCTGCTTACTTTTGAGGAGTAGATGTAACATCTCTCCCACTCTTAAGGAGGAGTTGGTGTAAGATGCCCCCTTGCCTAGAAGCCAATTTGACAGATAAAAGGTGGCCTCCAAAAACACTAGGGAATTTCTCCTAGTGCTTTTCAATAGGTATAGGCTAGCAATTCAAATGTATCTTAGAAATAGCTTGTGTGAACCCCACTTATCCTGGTAATTTCACCTTATTGAGCTAGGCATCTAAGTGCAATATATTTACCAAAGGAAATGTTGTCTAATTTGGAGTCTAAGATCCTAAATTCGTCTTGAGATGACATATTCAAACAAGCAAAAAGACCTTGCACTAGGATATTATTCATCTTCACACAATCAGAAGGACCTTACTACTAGGATATAGTGACCAAACTCCCTAGCTTACTCCACTGTGGGGCCATAAAAATGAATTAAGTTCAGCCCCACTGCCATGTGTTCATTAGTGAAAATGGCTCACTATAGGTCTGGTGTATATGTATACTAAAGATGAAGTCATTTACTAGCTTTCTTTTCTCAACATTATTGTAATAATTATTTTTAAAACCCAATTAATTGGGTTGGAACTTCGGGCAATAACTAAATTGATGAGTTAATTGCAAAATGTTTGGTCTTTTTTCCCAATTGCAAGCCTTGATCTACATTACGTGTGTTTGATGATTTTCCAGTACTAAACACTTCCTCAAGTCTTGCTTTTGAGAGAGGGAAAGAATATGGATGTAGGAAAAGGGTGGTACTACCTTTCTTGTCAAGGATACTAAGGTAGCATGCACAAGACAAACCCACCGACTGCCATGGGGCACGAGAAAGTGTGAATCTTGTGAATCTTTTAGTGTGAGACTTGCAAAGCTGGATGAGAATCCAACCACAAGAAACGGTCAATTCCCCAAATCAAAGTCTGAACCCATCCATGTAGTCCAAGCAAAGTGATGAGCAAACTGCTCTTGTCAGAAGTAAGAGCTTTCAATCTTCATAGTACATACATGCCCATAAGATGACATTGATCTTTGCATATTCCGACAATCATCCACTCCCTGACACAAAAATTACTTGCAGTGGAGATTCAAGACACATGAAATTGCTCTACCTATAGAGTTCACCTGTGGAAACATGCATAGACATTTATGGTTGGAATGAACATTACCTTGACAAATCTGGTGGATTTTTAAAGCATCAAGTGCTTCAAAAGCTTGATGGCAGCTGCAGACAATGCAGACAGAAGTTGAGGTGGTTTTTGCATAAGTGCAATGCTCACATGACCAATGACCTGACTCATCCTCACCACAACTGGATACTCCTGTTCTGATAGCACCAGCTTTAGCCCTTTGCCCTCTGCCTTCTGAACTATCTGAGGCCCTGGAACTGCTGCTAGACTTCTGGCCTCCCTTGTGATGTCAACATCAGATAGCCCATTCTCAAGTGCATGCCCAGGTTCTCAAAGTATGTGCTTGTGACACTGCAATTGGAATATAAGCATGCAAATGCATCAACCCCTCGACTCCTTGGGAATCTCCTCTAACTCTCTGGAACAGAGCAATGGATGTCAAAATATCTCTAGAGGTAATGAGAACTTCTCCACAATTACAATATAAGTCAACTTGGATAAAATTGAGGGATGACCTGATAACAAGGATGGAGGTTCAAGATTGGGCCACACAATCAGCAAACAGGAAAAGAGAAAACACAAACAATGGCACATACTTGTATACCATAACCTGCCACTAACATGAAGATGTAAACAGACTAATCCAGTGTCCATGTCTGCCTTCATCTCTATGAGAAAATAACACATCCAAAGACATGTCATCCTGTAAGTACACCTTGACTGTCTGCTTAACATATTGCTCCAGGGAGGGAAATCAATGAGAGGGTCTTCATCTGGTTAAACCAGCTAATCTACTGCAGAAGTCATTAAAGTGGTGGTATTTCCTGCCTCAATAAACATGTGTAAATCCTTTTCAGCACACTGGTGCAACTGCTTCAGCCCTGTCTCCACCTCACACGCATTCCACATTCCTGAGACCATCATCAGCTACTTTCACTTCTCTGCATCTCTGCCAACCAAGAAGATGGCAACTTTGGCATGTGACAGTACAATGCTTAAACTACTTGAGTAGCTTAATAACCTTGCAGATACTCGAAGAATGTATGCTTGGCATGCTCATTTTCAAGATGGCAGAATCCATTATGCATATGTCCATTTCAGCACCCACCGGCATTGATCAACAAGCCAAGGGCCAAAACTGCAACTTGCTTGTCCAACCTGTTTGTAGACTTAGAAGCATTCTGATTGTAATCCACCTAAAAATGTGATCTTACACCCAGACAACCAAAACTCATCCTAATACAACAATTAAAGATGCATCTTCCCAGTTTGAACCATAGACTCAAATCTGAAAAAAGTAACAAGTAACCTTCACTCTTTTAGAAGTCTCCAAAAGACATCCTGGCAGCCTAGATCCTCAAGAAGGAGCCCAAACACCAGTAGTGCATGGCAGTCTCGAAAGGCAAGTCATTGAGCAATACATAAACTAGTCATGGATTCCTGATCCTTAATGAACAACTTATGAACAACAGTCAATCTCACCTACAGCCATGCCTCAGTAAGAAACTTCAGCTAAGAGACAGGTTGACACGGCTTGTCACTGAGCTTCTCAATCTGTACACATCCCAAAGACCATAGGAATCAATACAAGTCTACAAGGAACAACTCTACTGGCAATGAATCATCAAATTTCCAGAGCATGCCTGCACTTCAAGCATGTAGCTCAACCCAGCACAATGCTGTCAGATTTTGCTAATCACATATTGAGACACAGGTTACTCAATTCAATAACAAAATACCTAAAATCGAATTGTGTCAAGCTTCTGTTCTATACTTGCAACAAGGTGAATTCCAGAAGCACCAGCTCTTAATCAATGCACAGAACTCTGAGTTAAGGTGTAAGTGTTTCCATTTTGAACAAAGGACAAGATGGTTCAGTGGCAAGGAAAACAGGAAATAAAAAATACACAAAAAAACTCACACTCTTCCACATCTCCAAAATATACCTCCAAAAGCTACTGTCAAAACAAACATCAAAGCAGATGAAGCAAATGCCCTTGTCAAGAAGGTGAAATTTTGTTGACTACCTTGAATTGCTGCATTTGCTGAATAGCAGAAAGTGCTTTTGCCCTTGACAGCATGAAACAGTTGCCAGCAAAAGAACTGATAGTAAACTCATGGTAGCTAACTACTTCACAGCAACTACCCTGCCTCTGACTTAATGGGGCCACTTCAGTAGGTCCTCATTCAAGAGCCAAGTAGCTTAACCAAAAGCTTTGGCATTGACTCTGGATCTCCAACCACTCGAATTACAGATGCAAACTGAGAAAAGGGAAATACAAGGACAAACTGCACACTCCACCACAGATTCATTTGTTGGTAGTAATGGTGTATCTTTCCAACAAGTTCTTTGCACTGTCCCTTCTCCTCTCAGCTTCATCATACTGACAATAATAATAGATGCTCAGTTACCCAACAACAAGACACCAAGGCCTTTTGTGGACTTCAGACAATCAGTGGGCCAAATTTAGGACTAAGCCAGGACACATTCCTATCATCCACACACATGCAAACTTCCAAGACAGACAAAACCTGCAATACATATCTATCAGATTGCAGGAAAAATTCCACAACACTTTGAATGTGACAATTATGTCAGTTTGAGACAAACCAAAACAACCATGACAAGAATACTGGCATGGTGATAATATTGTAGGTCTCACCCACAAAGTATGAGACCATAACCTTCCCCACGAACGGCAGATACTAGCTGCCCTCACTCCCCACTGACTTCATAGCTTCTGAAAGTTAGCACTAATATAATATGCTCAAAATTTTAAGCCAACAATATGAGTAAAACCTCCATCTGGAGTTCCCTGTCACATTATTGAATGCAATGGGAAAACTCAGTCAGGATGTTGGCTACAACTCGAGACCAGAAATTCACAAAAATGCTCCAGTTCCAAACTGACAACAAGTTTGTTTCCAAAAATACCCAGATGTTAGCCAGCCTCATGACTCTCGAACCAGAAAAAAGTATACAAGTAGAAGTTGGGTACTGCACCCATGTACTTAGCAGTTTCATATGAATTTCATGCATAATAGCCTCCTGTTCACTCTCTGTGATCTGTCCACATTTCCAGACAAAGCCTGCAAACATCATCATTGTACAGTGACAATGAGCATAACACACATACTCAAATTTGGCATCCTTTTAAAGCACAGCTACAATGATGTGAGCCATAAGGACACTAGAAATCACAACACTTGCCAAGAGGCAGAAGTGGTGGAGGGCAACATCTTCTCAAAAAATATACAATCATCTAACCTGATTTTCACTCCAGTGAGACATAGACCTCTCCACAAGCACAAAACCATATCATGATTGGTACATTAGCAATACAATGGTAGTGTATCTGAGACTATGACTTATGCAACAAAGCACTTGCATCCATACAGTTAACCCAGAAGTTAAAACTCTTACCAAAAAAACTCAATTTACAAGGAGTGCAAGTAATATGCATGCAACCTCGGTTCTTCTCAATTGATCGCTTCCATTTGGGGTGTAGGGTTTTGAGTTTGCCAAAATCCAATCACAAGACAAGGACAATATCTGTTCAACACACCTAAGAGCATCTCCACTGGTGCTCATTATGTGACCCTGCAAAATAATTTCTCACATCCAAGTTTAGTTATTTACTTTTTTCCAACCTCACCCTTAAAATTAAAACTTTGATTGCAAAGAGGTGGGAGACTACTAATAGCAAACCACCTGGACCAATTATGATTGGCGATCAGAAACAAAGAGCAGCAGTCAGATCATATTTATTACACTCTTCTTTGGCAAGTGTTAGGCTTTGTTATGCCGTTTACCAGCCTGAGCAAACTGTGCAAAAATGTTGGGCCAAAATCATTTTGCTGAGCCAAAATGGCATGTTTTGACTCTTCATCCAATTTTAATTTGCTTGGTCACATATTGAGCACCCATGGAGTTGCTCTAATAACTTCACCTGTATATGAAACCTACAACAGCCACAAAGCCAATTTGACAGTTACGAAGATTGTAGCGGACAAAAACAAGCTGCAACAAGATCCGAAATAATGGCTGGACTCTATTCAGTTACAGAATTAATACACTTGAATATTAGTATGCTCAGAAGATAGAAGGTTGCACGAATGGATGCCTTACCAGCTCATGTTCTCAGACTCAGCACAATTCTTCAGTATCCAGTTGTTGTCCGTATCGCAATCAACAGAGCAATGTACCTCCTCCCAACACTGCAAACACACATTCAAATCTTTTCTGCTGACTCCAAAACAAAACATTCTACCTAGAGTAATTCCTTTAGATAAATCACACAGGTCCAGGTCAGTCCTTTGAATTGCATGCCAAAAAGAAATGCAGTTTGTTGAATTTCGCAGGTGAGTATATCCAACTGCTGCTTGTTGCTCCCCAATTGAGTAAGAAATTATTGAAAGCCTTAGGTGCATAGATGAAGAAACATGACTATCTCAAAATAAGAGGTCTCCAGAAATGCTAAGACAAATGAAGCATTCTTGTTTCACTAAGATTGCTTTTGTGCTGCTGTATTTTCCAAACATTATAGAGCTTTTGAAGCACTCGCCTGCTTGAATTACATCAAGTAGATGATTACAAAGTTATGTGGAGACTCACGTGATTGGAATCAACACAACAAATGGAAAATCAAAAGGCATGATATGAAGCAAAGATTGGATCTGCAACATTAACTAGGAACTTTGATCTTTCATTCACTCAAGAAGTTTTATGTTGAGTGAATTAGATTTTCAAAGAAGGTCTAAGTTAGCTGTATGTGCATGACCCATGGTGCTGAGAATTTTTGAAAGTGTGGAAATTATTACAAGCACTCTGAATACTGTTTAGAATGTCTTGGACCTCAGAGAAGGCCTTTCCAATATCCCGATTGAAACCTGTAACCTCATGTTGTCAGTGCACATGACAGCCACATAAGGAACCTCAGGAGTCAATAGCTTCTGTGATCAAAACTAGATGCATTTTCAAACCCCTGAGAAATGATCCATGTTGAAGGTGTGCAAACTTATGTTCAACAGATAAAATGCTTCACATAGACAAAGGTGGCCAATGTCACTTAATGTAAGTCACCTTCTATTTCTCATTCCAGTGTTATATCTACATAATTTCATCATATGAGGCAGTAAACAAAAATCAATGTGAGAAGTCTTATATTTCAGCTTGCTAATGTTGCAGTGCCACCATACTGTAAATAAGAAGCAGTTGGTTCAAAAGATGAGGTGTTAACAAGCATTGATTCTGGAATATCCAAGCCAATCCATCAATGTTCACTCAATGTTTCTCACCTCCATCTTTGTGGCATTTGTCATCTATCTTCATTACAAGAAAACTTGTGTTTACAGATTAGTATTCTTCTGGGGATGCAGGTTGTAGATCTAGGCGAAATGAGGTGAAAAATGTCACAACCCTCGGAGCTTGGTTTTGGATCGTCTATATTGTAATTATTCCTGCTTTGTGGCATTCCTACTTTCATGAGGAGAAAACCTGTGTTCACGAATCTAGTATTTTCTTTGGGATGCAGGTTGTGGCTCTGAGCTTAGTAAATAAACATTGAATGAATCCATTGGCCCAAAGCTAGAACTTGCATCCCAAGAAAATACTAGATTTGTGAACATAGGTTTTCTCCTAATGAAGGTAGATCACAAATGCCACAAAGTTACACTTCAAACAATGTGAAACCAACCTCCTAGTGTTGTGATTTTTTTGCCTTGTTTCAAAACAAAATATGTATGGCAACATGAATCCTAGTTTCAGACAGCAATTTCTTACCAATATCAAGTAAAAGCCTCAAGATGCTGTTGTCAAGTAATGCAAACAATTCTAGAGCCCTTTTCATGAGCTTTGTTTGTAGCCATGAAGGGACACAATGTGTTAATTTTTTGCATTATGTGCATCACGAGGAAATTATTTTGGGTATTATGTGAAGGAACTTTAATTTTTCTCATCTTATTATTATTTGAATTTTTAATATGCATATATTTAAACCATTCTAAACTTAATTTAAACAAGTGTGGCTTATGTTATTGGCCCATGTGTGAATAGGACTAACATTGTTCCAAGTGTGAGCAAGACCCTGTGATAGAGCTCAATTGCATACCAATTATTTTAAATTTAAAAATAATTTCCAATGACATAATTGACTCAAAATTCAATATCTCTACCACTTTAGGTCTCAAACTTAAGAAATCACATCCAAGAAATCCCACTCACCAAGTGCACTCCAACAATACAAAGAGTTTGCCCAATCTCCCTAAAATATTAGTTTTGATTTTGTTGAACTTTCTTTGACAAAATTGTTCAATATTTGATATATCTTGCACTGTAAGTTTTAAAACTATTAAAACCAAAGTGGTACCAAGAGCACAAGGGGGGTATTGTAGTTTGGGAGATCCCAATATGAGAAACAAACAAAACAAATAAAATACTTTCCTTAATAGATAGATTTTATGGTTGCATTGAATTTTGACATCATATATTTATTTTTATTTTAATTGAAAATGGGAGGAATGCTGAAGAAAAGAAGGTGATTGTGTGTGATTAAAAAACATATCATGCAAGAAGTCTTGAAATGTTTTTTTAATAATTTCACATCAACAAATATTTCAAGACCATATCACATTCCAAACAATGAAAACCATCTTTGGCACCCACCAAGTCATTGCAAATAATGAACATTTCATTTGTTTGCATGGGATAATGTATATATGATATGAGGTTTTTGAGCTCCATAATCAAAGTGAACAAGGCATGCACATTGTAACCCAAGCCAATGAACCATCAAGTTCCTACATCCAAGCCATAATTAATTTTTTGTCCTAACCAAATAAATACCACCTCATTAATAATACCTCCTCTACATTGAACCATTCTAACAACTGACAAACCTTTAAAATCTCATGTGTGTGTATATATATAGAATGCCTTTTATTAATGCATATTTTATTTTAATTATATTTGAACTTTGAGAATTAAAAAAATCTTCTTATAAAATTAATTAAATTATTTTTTTACCCAATAACCAATTCATGGGATCCTATATTTTTACTTATGTGATTTTCAATTGGAAAAAAAATGTCTTTTTGGGTGAAAACACAGTCAAAGGAGGTAGGGGCGCCAAGGTAAAAGTCCTATTCCAAAAAATTGCACACAACACATGTTATTTTTGTGTTGGTTTATAACTTTAAAATTTGTATTTCGAATACCCCCTTTAACACTACATTTTAGATATAAATACATTTTGACTACAAATTGATTTTATATCATGTATATTATGCATTCATGCCTTCTATCACATAAACATCAACAACTTTTGTTAAAGAAACATTTTTAGAATCCATAATTTTCAAGGTTAAAAGCACTTTTGAGCCAAATGTGCTCAAATAAGTCATAAAAACAATTTTCATCAGTTCAAGTCATTTTTCCCCTTTAATCATCAATGTTAAAATCCTTTCAAATTTTTAAAAAAAATGTTGCACATTTGATAAAAAAAAAGGATGTTTGAAAAATATAAGATTGTCCACACTTGAGGTTTGAATGTTTTGAACATGTATAAACATTTTAAATTTGTGTCAAGTTTGGAGCATGTAAACTTTGCAATCAATGGAAAATATTCCCAAAAATATTATGACTATTATGCATGCTTCACTTGTGATTTTTCAAACATACAAAAATGTAATTTTAAGGAGAGTCAACTCACTTGGGTGACTCTTTTGACTATATTTTTACCCTTCTTTTTACTTCTTGTGAAAATGACCTATTTATCATGTCAATTTAGCCAAGGTCAAAAAACAAAAGTTGATGAATGAAAAAGAGATCACATACCATACCTATGATTAACAATTTACACATTTTTGTTTAATATTTATTTATTTAAAAAAATTATGTTTGATAGTTTCAATTTTAATTTTTCAATTATTGAGAAATAAACATGCAAAGTAAACCTTGTGGTTTGTATTTGTAACAATGACCCAATGATCTTGAAAATAAACATTTTTTCGAAAGTTGGGAGTTTGATTTTCAACAAATTTAACAAATTAAAAAAATGGGTAAACCTTTTGCAAATTATTTTGTGCCAAACTAAATTGTAGTTATAGTAACTAAATATGAATTTGTAAAGGCACAAAACATGCTCTTACTTGTTCCTATCATTTGGGCACAAGACAAAAGCACAAGACAATTCCCAAAAGAAAAACCAAGAATTTTTTAAAATCTTTGTTTTGTGTGTATGCAACATGAGTAAAATTTGAAACACTTAGATGCAAGTGGATTATTCAAGATGAGCTTGTGTGTTTTTTCACTTTGCAAGAATTTCTCTTGGGGATATTGTGATCATGGCATTTGGTGGTTATAAGGTAGGTTGATGTATGTAGATGCTTAGAATAACTTAACCACCATGGTTAGCTATGGGAGAGGAATATAGAGGAAGAATGTTTCTTGTTCACTATACAACTTTTTTTATTTGCAAAAATGAAGTGATTTTGGAGGGAAAAATAGTAAAAATAACCAAATTTCTTTCTCTATTTGGTTTTCAATGTGTAGCCAAAAATACAAAAGGATGATTAAATTTTTGTATTTCATATTTGATGTATGTGTAGATTTGACTAAATCTTCATAAAGATGATGACCACTTTGGCAAAAAAAAAATCCTTAAAAAGGAAAACACCACCATACATCATCCATTTAGCATTGTGGACTATGAAGGGTGATGATTATGTTTGGTGCAAAAAAATGGGAATATTCACATTAGCTTTTAATAATGTGGCATGGGTTGTTGGCCCAAGTGTGAACTCTAAAAAAAATAGTTTTAAATATTTTTAATGGTCTGAAATCCATTTTTCATTCGATTTTGAATTTTGAATTTTTATTAAATTTTCAATGACATATGTAATTCAACTACAATATCTCCCACAACTTAGGTTTTAAAATTATAAAATCACCTCCATAGAATCTTAGTTGTTGAAGGCTTTCCAACAATATAAAAAACATCCCCACTTTCTTTTAAATGTTTTAATTTATTGAACTTTCAATAACAATGTTGTTCAATATTCAAAAACTCTCAAATTCAAAGGTCTAAACATTATGAAACCACCTAAGTGCACCCTTACTTGTCAATATACATATTAATTCAAATTCAAATAGTAGGGCTTTCCAACAATACCAAGATCATGATGGGAGGCCTATGGTTTGGAGAATTTTGACATGACAAACAAATAGATGACCTTCCTTAATAGATGAATTATAAAAATTGTGTTCATTTTCCATCATAGAAAAAACCTTTTACTTGTAAATTTTTTGGTAATAAATCACCTAATAATGATTGCTATGACCCAACACCCACCAATGCACCAATTGTAGATGAAGCTGTTTTGGCCATTTTGGGATGAACCCAAAACATTTAACCTTAAACAAACCAAACATTGAGGTGGATTTTTTTTCCTTTTTAGTAGCCCACTCTTCCTTTAGATTTCAAAAAATTCCCCCTTTTTCCCTCCTTTTGTCTCAACAAAAATAGTTTTTGTCTTTCTTACTTTTCTTCTTTTCCTCTTTTGTTCTTTCTTTCTTCTTCTCCACCAACACCATCTTCTCTTCCATTGTTGTAGTTTTTTCTTCATTATTTTTTTCCTCTTTTTTTTACTTCTATTTTTAAAATTTTAAAATTTTAAATTTCTTTTGTGTTATAGATTTTTCTTCTTATCATTTTTTTTCTTTCATTTTTGTTGTTATTTTAGTTTTTCTTTCCATCTTTTGTTTCTTTATTTTCCTCTATTGTTACAAGTTCTTCATCATTCCCTTCTTTTTTTGTTTTCCTTCTCCTTCTTCAAGCATTTTTTTTTTTTCATCACATTTTTGCACTTCCTGCCATTGTTGTTGCATCATCATTAGTTATGCACATCACGTTAGGTATGCCTTTACCCTTTTCCTTGTCTTTTTTTGTTTCTGTTTGAAAGCAAAAGGAAAAAGGAAAAGAAAGAAAAAGAAAGAGAAGAAGATGAAAGAATAAAATAGAAGGAAATATAAATTAAAAAAGAAAAAAGATGAAAAGAAAAAAAATAGAAGACAAAAAAAAAAAAGTCTTGTTTTTCTGGATTTAAAAAAAAATTAAATTCTATTAGAGATTTTTTTTTCCTTTTTTGGTTTTTTTAAGAGATTTTTTCTTTTTCTTTTTTGAAATTTAAGAAGAAGAATCTTAGTTTTTGTTTCCTTTTCATTGCTTTGTTTCCCTTTTTTTTTAAAATATTTTTCTTTTGGAGTTTTTTGCCCTAAGTTTTCCATTTTTCTATTTTTAAAATGCTAGAAGAGAATTTTTTTTTTTTTATTTT
>Ga0116227_10001034_pt1 | contig 59766 bp, 39 predicted proteins | sample S1TSphgellanicum_FD_89693 | JGI IMG/M metagenome (GOLD analysis project Ga0116227, IMG submission 89693) | Host-associated microbial communities from peat moss isolated from Minnesota, USA - S1T2_Fb - Sphagnum magellanicum MG | ecosystem: Host-associated > Plants > Peat moss > Unclassified... | reverse complement strand
TTGAATCTATTTTCTTGTGTTTTTGTGAAAAATTATCTTTTTTTAAACTCGATATTTGTTTGTCAATTTTTTTCGTATAAAATACCATTCTTTCACCTTCTTAGGGTTTGTATATTGGTGTATATGGTTGTATTTAAAAAATAAATTAAGGGTATTGTAATGTGTATATTAAATATATGTATAAGGAGAAAGGTAGATTAGGATATCTAACTTAACCTAACCTAGGTATGTAGTTTAACTAGCCTAACCTAACCTATGTACATGGTCTAACTTAACCAATCCTAGGTATTTAGCTTAGCCTAACTTAACTTGACATCATAACTAACCTAATTTAACATGACCTAGGTACTTAACCTAACCAAAGCTAAGTTTGTACATAGTTTAATGTAGTTTAACCTATCTTATCATAGGTACTTAATTTAACCTAATTTATTTTTGTTTAACATAATATACCCTAAACCCTAAACTTTAAACCTAACTTAATTCCTTAACCTAATTTAATTTAACCTAGTGTAACATAATTTAAGTACTTAGGTTAACTTAATTTAACCTAACCTAACCTAGGTTTTTACCCTAACCTAACTTAACCTAATGTAACATAGCTTATGTTAGCCTAAGTACTTAACTTAACCTAACCTAACTTAACTAATCAATTAATAGTTGTTAGTTAATATGTCGATGTTAGTACATGTGACTATGTTGCAACTAGGTTGCAACAAAAAACTTATCCCAAATTTTTTGTCTTTGTTTCATTTTTTTGTGAACTATTTATATATATAAGTGCATTAGAACATTGAAAATACACAAAAAACATTAAAAACCAAATGCCATTTGGGGATGAGCTAATCAAATAGGCTTGACCTTTAAAGGTTAAACTTGAAATAAAATTTTAAAACCTAACCTAGTTAATTCCTAGCCTAAGCATACTTATATACCTAGCCTAGGCCTACCTACCTCACATAGGTAGGCAAGTTTAAACTAGGTACCTAAGTAAATAGGCCAAGTGGTTGACCTACCTAGCTAGTGGACTAGGCCTAAGTACCTTATGCTTCCTTGGACCACCTATAAATTGTCACATGTCACCTTATAATTCAATAAATTATTAACCTAAAAAATGTCATGTGTCTCCTTGTAATTCAATAAAAAAATAACCTACAAATTTTTCTAGTGTATAGGCTAGTTAGCCTAGGTTCTTAATTTAGGTTAAAAGCTAAGCCTAAACTAGTTATTTAGCCGCTTAAGGTAAGGTATTACATTGGCTTTTAACTTAGCTTAGATCTTGAATTTAGTAATTGCCACTTCTCAATTCCATATTTGATTAACTATTTATGAATTCACCATTATGAACACACTATGTTTATAGTTTTAGTGTACTTAAACATGTTTGAATTTTCAAAGGTAAGTGGAACTAATTTGGTTTTTAACTCTAACTTTTTGTTTTCATAAAACCAAAATTAGTGGTTCTATGATTAGGAAATATATATATTTTAAAATTGGTGGCTATCAGCAACATGATATCTACTTGCCCAACACTAGTTTTTATTATAATATTAGTGTACTAAGTGCTTGTCCACCAACACCTATTTATTTAACCATGAGAAATGTCAAGCAAACTTTGTTATAGAATTTAGTATTTTTTTTAGTCCAACCTTTAAAGAAAAAAGGTGGACCAATTTTAACTATACAAGTTGACCAAAAAAAAAAGTAACACCAATCACATAAAATATGGTAAAAAGAGTTTGAAGATGAATATCAAGTGTAAGGTAAAGCCTTGAAGGTGTTCAAATTTCTCAAAAAAAAAAGGAGTTATGACAATGATGCCATAGCCATGTTGAAGGCCAAACATTTGGGGAATGTCCCTAACCATGAACTTTGTTCATTGTTCAATGCAAGGTGAAGGTTACCATGAAACTAAACATAAGTAGATAAGGAGGCATAAGAGTGGGGAGGATTCATATGTCTATTCCTTATTTGAATGGGAGCTTGATTAATTTGCCTTTCAATATAGAAGATTAAATTAAGTTTTCCCCCTTCATGTTTAAATGCACCTATAAAAGATAAACCTTTCATTACCCTTCAACTATTGAGTTCAAGGAATATCCAACAATGTAATATAAATTGAATATTTAAAAATATCAAGCCCATTTAAATATGCCTTTTAAGTTTTAGATGCCTTAAATTATTGTAAATAAGTTCTGAAATGTGCCATAAATAAGGCAATGTATGAATGTAAATTGGTAGTTCATTCAATCTTGTTTTTTGTTTATGCATAGTTAATCACTAACCTTGCGACCTCCCATATGAATCTACTTGATGCATTAAGACCTATGTAAAACACTATTTTTTTTCCCTTCGTTATTTGAGAATCGTTGTCTACAAGTAGAAGATTTCAATAGTAGTCGTCTAAGTTGGAAAATTTCTTTCACTATGTAAACCATCATCTTTTTTTCTTTCCAGGCTTGAGAAAAAAGACAATGCTTTACATAAGAGAAGGGTATCCCTAGAGATCCTTCCACATTGTTTTTTGATGCCCTTGAAATATTGTCTTCGTGCTTCGTCACTTCAAAACATGAAAAGGCCTCTAAGGCTACCCTTTTCTATACATATATACCAATTTACCAACTACCTACCTACATACTTATTAATATATTACCTACCTATCTACTACCAATTACATGTACATACTTTCATTTTATTACTTTTAAGTTTTGTTGATAATTACATTAGATTTGGTAACCATTTAATCATGTAATGTAAAAACATTATAATGAATATAATGTTCATTTCAAACATTCACACAAAACGTTTTGAATTTCAATTTGGGTCATAAACTCAAAAACAATTGTTGAAATTTCATCTAATTATTTAACTTTATTTCATTTCACCACTCAATTTAATTTTACAAGGTGGTTATGATTAATCTTATTTATATGAATCTTGTTTTGTAAGTCCCACATGGACATTTAGACTATACTTATAACTATTCTTCCAAAATGGGTTCACATTTCAACATTTGAACTCTAAAGCTTCATCACATATTCACACAATTTCTTCCCTTACGAGTTTCCTAGGTTTTAAGGTTTTTGGAATCATTAAAGTTTAGGGTTTTAGTGTCTTCAATTTTGATATGAAAATATAAACTACCAAATTTAGCAAAATGGTCACATTGGAACTATGATTTACATGTCAAATTATTCCATTGCCAGGTTCTATTCCATTCCATTTATTTTGTTATATGTTTTAGGTTAAAGTATTTATTTTTTGTCTATTTTGGGTTTAAGGTTGTGAACTCTATAAGGCTTAAAAACCTTTTTTTTTTTTTGTTATATGTATAAGGTCAAAGGATTTGGGTTGTTTAGCATTTAAGGTTTTTGATTTTTGGTTTCCTAGGGTTAATGGTATTCAATTAAACCATACCCTAAGGTTTTTTGGGTTCTATAGGGTTTTAAGTAATTTCCTTATTTCATATGTTTAAGGTCTAAAATTTGGGGTTATTTAAGGTTAAGGTTTTTAGTTTACTAGGGTTTTAATTATATAGTTAAATTAAACATAATTACGAATGTGGAATTTTATAAAAATATTTTAAATTCCTAGTTGCAACATAATAGAAACCAACATGCAATAAAAAAAACTATTGGTTAAAAAAAGGTCTTTTCTCCTAGTGTTTATGTCATTTGTTTAGGGTTTATGATTTATTTTTGGTTATGTCCAACGTTTTTGGTTTCATGAGGTTTAAGGTGTCCAACTAAACCATACCCTAAAAGGTTTTTGGGTTGTTCAAAATTCAAAGGCTTTTCATATCATATGTCTAGGGTTTCTTTTGTCATATGTTTATATAATTTAAGGTTTTGGTTACCTATGGATTAGGTTGTTCAATTAAATCGACACGCCACCATTCACCCTTTTATTTTTCTTTTATTTTAATTAATTATTGCATAATCTCAAAACACATAACTTCCTTCAATTCTAAAATATATATATGTGTTGTGGAGGAGAATGGGCATTGGTCATAAAGTATGTCCCAAAGTTTAGGGCCATAAAGGGCAATTATGGAGTTATGGAATTAAGGTGATGGCAAGCAAAACATTTGGTAACATTTCTTTTGTCCTTGCCTTTCCTCCATGCCCACCTGACCAAACTAATTGGATTGGTTGCAAGGGAAAATCATTTGTCTTATAGATTTATAATGTCAACAAGCGGGCTATTTGTTTAATTTAGGGTATTATGATGCGTTTTTAAAAAAAAAATCTAGTGCTACCACCATGCCCCACATTGTTGAAACTAAATAGTTTTTAGTTATGCCATTGTAACTTTCCAAACATGACTTTTTCAATGTTATTGGCTACTAATTATGTCCCTTATGCTAGGTATAAAAGAACCATGTTTTATTATTCCAATTTGCACAAGTCTATCCTTTATAAGTAGGTAGGTAGATTGTATGTTTCTAAGTAGGTTGGAAAATAGGTACGTTTAAGTAGATAAGTCATAGGTTGCACCATTAAATACAAAAGCTAGTCTAAAGTAGCCTACTTTATCTTAATATTAATCTAAAGAGGCTTGTAGTAGCTTAGGAACTTAGCTTATGGTAGGCTACATATTCCCTACATTAATAGCTTAGGAACCTAATTTATGAACATAAGTTACATATATGGCATAAGGTAGCATATACTATTAACCTATGAATAGTTTGGAATAACCAACACTAACCTACAATAGCCTAGACATTAGCATATATGTACCTTATATGCACCTAGTTAATACATACCTAATACCTAGCCTAGGTAACATGTAGGTATCTCCCTAGAATACAACACCTAGGTACCTACCTATTAGGTATTAGGTCATAATAATATTATAAGTAAAACGTACTTAGATGTACTAAGTACTAAGTACCTACCTACTAGGTATTTACCTAGCTAAGTAGCGTGGGTTCCTACTATGTACATATTAAGTACATATTAGGTAATTATTAAATATTACCTCATGTAGGTACTTGCTAAGTAGTACGAACCTTACTAAATATTACCTACTTTAAGTAGGTAGGTAAATAGGTGAATAAATAGGTACATTAATTTAATAGGTAGGTAGGAAAGTATATTAAATACATTACAAATAGGTAGTTGGGTCAAATACCTTAGCTTCACTACCTATGCAAATGTCTATTTATGCCTAACCTAAGCATGTGGCCTTATTTAATGCAAATATAATGTGATTATCTTGATTGAATGTGTCACTAGGTTAAGTAGATTTGATATATGTATTGTTTAAGCATGGATGTGAAAATAAATCCCAAAAGAGGAACTTGAATGTAATTTTCAAATATGAGTTTGATCCAACCCAATTCAACCCAATGATAAAAGCTTACATTAAACATAAGAGTTGCAAAAAACCTTGTTCATAACACATAAAAGATATTTGTGCAAAAACTTGCTGGACCAAGTACCATGAGATAATAAACTATCCACATTTTTTACTTGTGAAGGTGAAATAAATTGGAAGAGATTACAAATTTTGGTTTTAAGAAAAAAAATCATTGAATGAAAATCTTGAAATCACAAATGATGTTAGCAACCTTGAAACCCATTATTGTTTCAACCACTAAAAAAGTTCATTGATATCATAAAAGCATAACATTAAAAAAATTTAGGTAGTTTAATCAAAATTCATTTGATTCACATGTAGTTTGATAAATACTTGTTTTATTCACAATGATGTACATAAAAAATTGACTTAGTATCATTTTAAATTTAAAAATATTGTGATGTGAAACTTGAATGTTGAGTGCTTATTTCACCCAAAGATGTCAGTGTAAAACTTTCATTTGACATGTGGGGGGTCTAATTAATTCAAAGAAAAAAATATCACAACAAAACTACAATTGAAAGGTACTATGAAAGGTACTTTTCAAAGTGCCTCAAATTTATTATATTCTTTGTTAGTGACAATGAAAATTTTGACAACACCTCCAAAAGAAATGAAAACAAAAAGGCAATATTCAAAACCCCACCCGCCCTTCCCTTAAAACCCTCACCCAAAAAAACAATAGAAAAAACAATAGAAAAGCTTGCAATGGTGCTATCAATAGAGCTTTCTAATGAGTCGATTACTTCTGTAAACATTTAGAAAATATTTAAGTGGGGAAAGTTTTTTTAAAAAAAACAAGGTCACCAGTAAGGCAAAAAGGCAAAAAGAAAAAAATAAAGTCTAAAAAAACGTAGGTCCACCAACAACAAGTGGAACAATAATAAGTGATTTTCGGATACAACAACCATAGTAATTCCTTTGGGCAATTTGATTAACATTAATTTTATTCACAGTTAGTTTGATCAAAACTTGTTTTATCCACATTGTGCCAAGACTAAAACATTTTTCACCTTGAGAGGGCATTTAATTAATGTTTTACTAAATTGGTTTCTTTTGCATAAAATTCTAAGTGTGCCTAAATTTTGATATCAACACACATCCTCAAAATATTGTTTCAACAAGTGGCAAGGCATGGTTGGTATTCATCTTCAATACTTTATTAAAATAATGTTTCAAGCATTTAAAAAGTTTAATCATTATTCTATTCATACATTACATTTTCAAAATGTGTTGGAATATTGTTTCAAACACAAATTGTGTTTAATCAAGATTGAAATTACACCAATATTTTTTAATAATGGTTCAAGCACATATAAACCTTGATCACTAGTCAATTAATATTGAAATTACACCAATATTTTTTAATAATGGTTCAAGCACATCTAAAGTTTGATCACTATTCAATCAATATTGAAATTTCATTAATATTTTTGAATAATGGTTCAAGCACAAATATAGCTTCATCATTATTCAACATTGTTCCCAAACATATAAGATACTGTTTCAACCACATGTTGTGTTTGATTATTAGTCTAATTAAATAATTATATGCATCCATTGGTTTTGTTCAACACATATGCAACTTGACCAATATCAAACATAATCGAACATAGACCATTGTTTCAACCCCCACAAAGACTTGTGGGTACAAAAATTGCACTTTAAATTAAAAATTAAATGTTTTAAAACAATTTTTTTTTGAAAGAATGTTATGCCATATTGGACACCTGTGGCATTTTTATTATGTAATGTAAAATCCTATATGTTTTAAACATAAAAACACTACCACTGAAAGTTTTGAATTTCAAACCATATTTAGGAAGGCAAAACATTTCCTTTCCACCAACATCCACATCCAAATTTGGATGAAACCCAAACAACCATGTATTAAACAAAAGCATGAATGGAACCACACAAAATTGAAATGAAAACATTATAAAATGTAGAAAATACCTTTTCATAACCATAGTATGAAACACACATCATCATCATCCTTGTCTTCATGAATGTTGACTTCATAATTATTTGTGAGTGCAAAAATAGTAAATGGTGAATTTTCAACCATGCAACCTTTAGTGTCAAAAATTTGCAATTTCCTCCTTTTGCTTTCCAACATTTTCATCATTTTAGGAAATTTTTCTATCAAATATTGATTAAATTTCACTACAAGGAATCATGATTTTTCAAAAGGTTCAACTTGACTAAAGTGTCTACATTGATCAAAAGAATGTTCACTTTGACTAAATGCATGGGGGATGAAAAAACATGGTTATTTTGGTTGGTTTTTTTTACTAAAATGACCATTTTCACCAAGTGTTAAGTCGTACATCTAATAAAAGAAAACAAATTTTTAAAATGGTCCATCAACATGTCCATGGCCTAGTCAAATCGACCATATTAAATAGCCATGTTTAGTCAAATTGGCCATATTGAATGGCCATACTTAGTCAAATTGGCCATATTAATTTGGTTAATTAACCTACTTGCCATGCCTATTAAGCTACTTGCCAATTTACTTAAATATGTCCTACCTACCTACCTACCTACCTACCTACTTACCATCTACCTACCTATTATTTACCTACCTATTTACCTACCATCTACCTACCTATGTTTTACCTAACTACCTATTATCTACGTATGTACATACCTACTTATGTCCTTCCTACCTACCTACCTACCTATTTACCATCTATTTACCTATTTACCCACCATCTACCTACTTCTGTCCTACTTACTTACGTACTTATTACCCTACCATCTACCTACCTATGTCATATTTGCTTACTAGTATCCACCTATTATTTACCAAAGTTAACTATTTATCTACCTACTTATTTATATTCTATTTATCTATCTTCCTACTTAGTATCTACGTACATACATACTTATAGTTTACATAAGTAGGTATGAACATTTAAAACATAGGTAAATAGGCATGTGTACTTACCTATTTACTTAATTAGGTACTTATTAATCTATTTATGAAAAAAATTGAAGTTCAAATGTTATACACATTGACAAAAAAATTCATGGAAGTTCAAGGATAAATGTTAAATCCATGTGGTATCATATTGTTTTACAAAATGGTGGAATGATTTGATGGCCAAGACATTGGTGTGGAACCAAAAAGACTGAAGTTCAATTCCTTTTACCAACATATATTATGTGGAGTATATATACCTTGTACATGAATGTAAATGTATAATACATAGGTGGGTAGGTAGGTCATGGGTGGATGGGTAGGTTGTTACTTACTATTTATTTATTATTTACATTTTTATATTTATAAATTGAGTTATTTATTAAATTAATTTTGGTGGGTTGCCCAAATTTTTGTATAATTTGACTAGTTAAAAAAATCATTTTATGGTCAGTAAAAAAAACCACTAGTCAAGTTGGATGTGTTCAAATCAACTTGTCCAATATGATTAAGTGGTCAAATTGACTAAATATCAAAATGAATGGTTTTTGGTTTAGTTTTCTAGCTAAATAAACCATGATTTCTTATAGTGTTTATTAACAAAGTAAAATCATTTCTTTTCAACTTTAGGATTATGGTGAACACACCTACAAATACAACAAACAAATTGATAAGCTACATAATTATTGTGAATAAATTAGAAACAAAACATACTTGAAATATAAACATTAATTTAATTACCTTCCATATGTAGTAGCACATGACTTGCACATGTTCTTCTTCTAACCAAACATGCACATTTTTTATCCTCCCAAGTTTGGAATTCGTTTATAATCATTTACATTTGTTTCTAGCCATTATGCTTCGTTATAAAATGTTTTAAAATCATTTGAAGCAATGACATCATATAACAAAACCCTAGCAATAACAAACATATTTCCCTTTTCAATGAGTATTGTTGAGTTTTCCAAATTTTGGAAACCCAACAATTCAACTTGAATATCATAATATTTCTTGTAACATTATTTTGGGTTTTTCTTTTTGTAAATGTGTAAACATTTAACACTTCATGGAAGGTAACCCATATATTCAGCCAAAATTGGATTGTTTCTTGCAAATTGCATACCTAATACAAATACCTTGTTTAGTAAACATTATTTCATTTTGTAAAAAACATTTCAACTAATTGTAGCTTGAATATGCATAAATTTAATGAAATAAATGATCAAAGAATTTACTTCCATGTTGCATCACATTATTAAATTGATGTTTTAGAACATATGGACCATGTTTTGGTTCTGTAATGTGTTTTTCAATGCTTTCAAAACATGTAGGAACAAAAACATTACATATTTTGCAAATCATGTAATGCCCCCTACACCCCATTCTACAATTGGCACAACAAAAAACAATGGTATGAATATAACACATCAACATTTATAAGGATATTTATAAAAAAAAAAGAATTTGAATTGAAAAATAACAACTGAAAGTCATTTAAGATATTGTGTCTTTTTGTTGAAGTTTCACAAACTGAGCATGAGATAGGTTATTGTTGTGGTCTTCAATATGCTTTGCACTTTGTGAAAAACATTTCTCACAAGAAATGCAATGTATTCATTGTAATTATTAAGAAAAGTATGCATTTTTTGATTGCCCCACCTTTTGGTGATTATAAGGTCAATGAACAATAAAATATCAATTTGGATTAGTTATTTAAAAAATTAAAAAAAAACCAATTTTACACCCTTACATAATTCTCTAATTTCTCATAATGATGAGAGAGACAAACTTGTGTTTTAATGTCCACCATTGACCATGGGTTAATGGATTGGTATTTTGAACTTCCTTTAACACTTGGAATATTTAAATGACTTTGAGGCCCTATGAAAGTATGTTGTACATTGGGTTTAGGATGTGGCATTAAATCACCCTAAGGCACAAAAAAAACATTTTTCAAAGATTTGTTAATTTGATTAGTTAATTGACATCATAGAAGACAACATGAAATCATTAGATGATATCAATTCCCATGAACGAGCTTTGAATACCACCTTGTCAATCTAGATAAAAAAAAATTCAATATCTTAGGATTCCCTTTAAGCTGTTTAAGATGTCTTATTTGGTCTCCCCCCCATCCATTTCAACACCATTATGCTCGATTTTGCAAATCACAAAAAAAGGAAAGTGATTAAAAATTTAAAACCCAATTGTGTCACACATTTGAAAATCATTACATTACTTTCACCAGAATTTAACCAATTTTTAAATGAAAAAAAATCTAAATAATAAATCCACTCAATTTTTGACAAAATTTATGATTATATAACATTTTAATTAGATATTCTAGGTTCAAAAAAAACTTATACCTTTCACAGGGTACTTGGAGATACTACTATAATCACTTATAAAATGTATTGAACTCCATGTTTTTCACTTCATATAAACTCCAATTACCCATAGTTAAAAAGTCATTAAATTATTCATATACAAAATCATCATCAAACATTTGGCTAACATATCAATTATAATACTTGAATGATAATGTACACAATGCACTACTTTGAAGTTTAATAATCACATGTAAAAATAAAGCCAAAACATTGATAGGTAATTCACACAAATTAACACAATACAAAATCACACACTTGTTGATTATGTCACCACTTGATATTTTATGTTGGATTTCCAAGTTCGTTGATATTACTTTCACTTGATCACAAGATTTGAAAGAACATAAAATTAATAATAATGTTAAAAAAAACCCTTTTAGCAATATTGTTGATTTTGTAAAAAAATTCAATAATAAATGCCAACCTAAGATCATTGTATTGTTGAGCTACTTTTTTAACAACAACTCATTGTTTTATTTTAAGTTCAAATGTTGTCATATCATAATTGTCATCTGATGGAGTGTTAGCTTCACAATGTATTTATATAGGTAAAACTATGACATTCTTGATGATTGTTTTTGTGAACTCTTCATCATTTTGCACACTTTCCAATTGCATCAGCAAGTGAATTTTTTTTTCTTTCACCCTTGAATTTCTTTGAATGTCTGGTTCCTTTGTTTCATGTTGGTTAATATTGTCAAAATTGCCCACAAATGCATTTCTCAATATCACATCAAATAAACTTGGTGTTGAATCAAATTTACATCAGTTTGATGGGATGGAGTGGATAATGAGTTATGTCTATTCTATTGGTCATTTTCCCATGTACAAGGGATTTGGGATTTTGAATTTAGTAGTTACAAAAAAATCAAAATAAATATCAATGGCATAAACCAAAAGTAAATCTAAAAATAAATTAACAATGAAAAACCTTGCAAAATACATGATGAAAAGAAATACATGATACATAGTTCAATGGAGTTGAAAAGAGGATCTAAGCTTATTTTACATTGTTGAATGAACCCCTCCTCTAGGAATGTGGACATCAGGACCAAATGTTTTTTAACACAACAATAAAACTTATGTGCATGATCTTTTTCCTACTCCATTTATACCACCATTTGGTGAATTTCTAGATCTCATTTTCACAAATCATATATATTAATTCACTTGGTCTGTCAGTCAGTCAGTGATAGGGCTTGGGAAGGGGGTTTTGTGTTCTCGTGAGCTCAGCGCTGTAGGTAGGACGGTGGCAGCGGATTCTGAATGAAGGTGGGCCAGCACGGGCGGGCTGGGCACGGGAGAGGGGCAAGCCGAGGAGATCAAGTTTTAACTGGGGGCTCTGGAAGCTTCTGAGCCTCCTGGTAGTTCTTGTTGCGGCCTGCATTTGCCATGACTATCAACAAGGCCTAGGGGCAGACACTACAGACAGTGGGGGTGTACTTGCCCAAGCCTGTTTTTTGCCACGAGCAGCTTTATGTGGCAGCAGGGCGGCTCTAAATGGGGCCCCTGCTGGCGTTTACACTAGTAATGTGGTCTACCGTGAGGTGCTGCAATGATTTTTCTTGTGGGTATGGGGTTCTTTGGGGTCTCCTTTGGACTCCCAGTTTTTTTTCAGGGCTTGGGTTTTGGTTTCGTCCAAAGGGATGGGTTGGATTAGATTGCATTGGGGCTTTTATATATATCAGACATTCCCTCCATAGGATTTTCAGGCATGTAATGAATTTTAGATAAAGTGACCATGCATGCTCATCCCAATAACTCATGCATGTACCTACAACCTCAGATGCAAACGTACCAGGAATGAATGTGATCATCAACTGAAACATTGCCAACTGTCATCACTATTGCACTGCATCAGTGCCATGCCGTGCCTTGCATGCATGGGTTACCACTAGTTTGTTAAAGTTGGACAAATTTTCTCTCATAACCAAAATATCATTTTGTTCTCCATCTATATTTTCATGTTTTGGTGTGATATTAGAACTTGAGGCCATGTTGCTATGCATAATTAATGGCTTGATGCAACAAGCATCACATTAATTTTAGTTTGATGAAGTCCTTAGTATTGTGTGAACACATAATAAATGATTTTTTAAAAAGCCATAATTAGGCATTAAACATGTTAACTTAAGAATTTTTAAATAAAAGTGGTTGAACTAACAAGGAGTCACCATTGAACTTATTATAATAACTTATATGTAAAGCTTTCATTTCTTTAATTGAATAATATCTATTTATCACTCACATGTATAGTAGATTTATGAAGAAAAACTTTCTTGAATTTAACCCAAAAAATTCAAGAGACATGTCATGTAAGATATTAACATAAATGATCAAATTTTAACATTTGTGTGACATTTCGAAAAATTAATTTATTCAAATGATAAAAATAATTCATCCAAAAGACATTTAATGAAAATTTTCAAAAAACAATTTTTAGGATGAATTTTATTTTTTAAAGATGAATTTAAGATATTATATTAAATCAATTTTGCATAAATTTATTATTATTATTATTGATAACTAATGTTCATTCATGTGTGTCTTTCAAAAGATTATTATGACTACCAACCTTAGCAAATTAATTTGAATGAATGACCCTTAGAAGTAAAACACAACAAATTTTTTAAAAACCCTAAAATATAAAGGTACTTCCTTTGGGTTCAACTTTTGAACATTTATGCAAAAAGGAGAAAATTTGACACTCAATCCCCATAAATGAAAAATTGTCTTTTACTTGAAGCCTAAGAAAAAACTAATTGAAGATTTTTCATTTGTGAAATAAATGTAATTGTGAATTTTTATGGAATAACAAAAAGTTTAATACCTTTCACCATAAGATTATTTTGATAGAAATTTGAAATACCTTATTTTACCCCATGGTTGATGTTAAAAATGATTATACAACCTTAGGTTTCAGTTATTTAAATTCCACTACATTGCTGAGGATCCATTTGACTAAGAACCTTTAAGTCATCATCTAACATACATATTGTATTTATGATTTTTAAAATAAATGCACATTATTTACATGCATGTGCAATTCATTTTATAATGTATTTCATTATTTACATGTAATTCACCAATTAACTTTTTATAAGCAAAAACAAATTTCCATATATGTAACATGTAGGCAAATCTTGTTAACTTATTTTTTAGATGATTGTCAATTCAATTGCATAAAAAGTCCTTCAAAAAATTCCATTTATGTACACAAATCTACAATTCATTATAATATAATGCATGTGCATATCTCTTAAAAAATGAACATTAAGGACATAGGAGACATTATCAAGCGTTGATGAATTTTTGTCATTATGCCTTCATTTATATAAAATTTATTCATGTTTATATTGAATGAATAATATGGTTAACGCATAATGACGAAAATTCATCAAAGCTTGATAACGTCTCCTATGTCCTTAATAATAATATGGTTAATTGAGTTTTATTGAATCAAACATATTCACAATTAACAATAAATGAAGTGATGGGTTTTGAAAATGGTTATGTATACGTCATTTTTTGAACTTTCATTTATAAATGATTATTTGATAAATGAATCATAAAATGATAGTAATTCAAAAAATGTATATAGTTTAAAATCTAACTTTTTCCCAAGAATTTAACCATGCACAACACCATGCTTTTATCTTTAGTCTTGTAATTACATGGCACATTTTTTTTTAAAATGTTATTTTAATATAAATGCTTTTAAGTGATATGTGAAAAGTGGTTCATAACATGGTGATTATATATATATAATCTTTTCCCAATGATGAAAAAATGCACAACATCATGTTTTTATTTTTATTTTGTAATTAGAAGGCACATATACAAAACAAATGATCTTTGGATAAAATGATTTGAAAGTAACTAAACCACTTACACACGATAGATACACCAAATGATTGGATCCAATATAATTACAATTTCGTTTTTAACATGTTCTAATTATGCTTATATTATCATAAGCTTTAAGATAGGTATGTTCTATTGTTAGTTATCATAATTTTCCAAACTATCGATTGACCATAAATTATGATTATTGAGTTTTGTGGGTTAGGATTATGCGTGTGACTATAACCAAATATATAACCACCTTACATTAATTAAAATCCATGTATAAACCTCCACCCTTTCCCTTTTTCAAGTCTTAAGCTCACTTGTATTAACTTATAATCATCATCATGCATATGCCAACAACTACAACTTTGGGCAAATCTATTCATGAATTAATAAGGTATTTTGTTGTTAAATCATGACTCTAGCATATACATAAAAAATTAGTTAATTTTTACTAGTGTATGTGGAGGACACCTAAATTTCAATGCTATTCCTACTTCAATAGAAGATGATGTGTTACATGTAAAGTTGTTAAAATATGAAAAACCTCACATGCAAGGTACCTCCTCTTCTTTCTAATGAATCATAATTATCCATACATCAAAACAAAATTCCATCAATTCTTTACATTGGGTAAGGACTTCAACTTGGGGGGGGGGGGCTTGTTTTGGGAATTCAAGTCTTATGTTTAGACTCTTACCTTGTGCAAGGTTCTCATTCACAAAATAACAATGTTCTCAATCCTTACCAATGTTGGTTGGTTATTCAGTTTCGACATAGTTATCTAGCTAGTTATTAATAACCTACCAAGTGATTATTGATTTTAAAAATGCATTAAATTGATCATTGCCTAGTAGAGAAATTCCAAAATCTAGTAACCTACTTGGATGATTCAATTATCATCCATATAGGTTATCAGTCTTTAAACACAAAAAATTACAACGATAGAAAATAATAATAATATTTTATTTAATTAAAAACCTTACATAACCGATGTATAACGAGTAAGTTAACCGAGGATTCTCAATTGATTACTTGAAAGCCTATGTTTTACATAACTGACAATTATTACCCAATTTCTTTTTGATAACCTACCCGACACTGAATTTCTAAAAAATATCAATGAATTGATAGCCTGAATTTTTTTAAAAAAAAAACCTACCTAGCAATTATTAAAAATGGCAATAATGGCCAATGTTGGTCCTTACCCTACACAAAAATGTGATAGGAAGCGATGTGTCACGATAATTGAACAAGTTAGGCATGTGAACAAGAAACAACTCGCAAATAACACATTATGTTTACAAACCATGTTTACTTTTAAAAAGATTTAATTCTATTGTTAATTCTTTTTTACAACATTTCTACTATTTAAATATGACTGTTTCTTACATACAAGAAAAAGTGCACACATGTTGAAGAACCATACTCTCTTGCATATCTACTATAAGCGTAAATAAAAACTAATTAAGAAAGTAGCACACAAACAAAATGGTTTGTGTAACTCATATTGAAGCTGGAGTGTAGGATAAGGACCAAGAATGGAGCTATTCTGGGAATGAGGATCCCACCAAGCATGGGACCCTCATTCCTAGAACAGTCCCATCTGAGTTTCTTACCTGGTGTAAAGAACACCAGTAGAATTTGCTTTAATTAATTGACAGCTGTGATTCATTTGAGAGAAAAGGAGGCACTTTACACATAAGGCTCCTCATTTCACCGAGGGACACTTCACACTCTCCCTAATGTACATGAATCCTGTGTAATGAACTACAATTGACCTCACCAGCATATCAGATGATATTCCTTGTACAGCACTTCAATTTCAAAGTGCATCTCCTTTTACTAAGGTACTGCTTTCAGAACACATGCAAGCAACCCGACAAGTTCATTCTAGTGTCCACTGTTTAGAGGTAACTATGAATACCAATGAATCTCTCGACAGACCTGATGATGAAACACCTCTCCCCCCCCCTCCTTTCCTAGCCTGCTCTTTGACAGACAATCAGGCCATCTTTTCAGTGAAGACCAACTACAGAGAATCCAACTGTCATTCTGTGGGGAATACTGAGAAGGTGAACTTACTTGTGGGCAGCTTTCACATGTGCTGCAATGTGATACTGATTTTCCGGAGCTCTGCTAGAGCTATAAGGACAGCCGTGCACCCCTTCCTGTGCAAACTAGCTCGAGAGGATTGCTCTTCATGCTCAAGATCAGGTGTCCAACTCAACGATGACTCCACAACCTGCAACCCATCAACACTTATGGCCAATAAGAAATCAATTCAAGAGTTGGCTGCTTCCAGACCACCTCCTAACCTAGATGAGCTGCTTCCAGACAACCTCATAATCTTAGATCTAAGAAATCGAGTACTGTGCACAAACTGCATCCTCAATCTCAGAAAAGAAAAATCTGTGAGAAAGATTCAAAAGACTGGTCCCAAATGAAGAGCGAGGTTCCACATTAAAACTTTGCATGGACAAACACATCTAAAAGTCCTCATGTTCACTTTTAAACAGCAACTCAGACTCTGAACATGGAATGTGATCTTCATGGGTATAGGGTCCAGCTTTCAAGGGTTAAAGATCAATGCATAAAAAAGTGGCCCACCCATCTTCAAAGAAAACAAAACTGCTTTGATCCAGTATGTTTAATTGCACCTGAATGTGGTCCAGCATGGATTGACCAAGAGCTTGCAAGGTGTCACTGTGCATCCTTGTAGTCTTCCCAGGACTGCTCACCATTTGCTCAGCTGCCAAATCCTCTTCAAGGTCACTGCTATCAAAGCTTCTGTCATTTCCAGACTTGGGCACATCTCTTGCAACATTCTCAACTGCCAATTCTGTGCTTTCAGGAACTGATGCTTCCATAGCCTTCTTTTTCAAGATGTCTGTGCTAGTTTCTGATTCTTTGACTGACGCTGGACTACTGGGAACATCTGTGGTCAATTGCCACCACCACTTTGGCATCTGAAATAAGGTACCAGGTTTTGGCTTGTCAGAAAAACTCAGGTCACTGGTGGTCTGTGAGATTTCTTCCACCCCCTCAACACTAGTGATTGAAGGAGACCTTGGCATAGGATGATGTGCTGACTTGTAGTCCTTGTGTGACCTCTCCGCTTGCACAATTGACTGTTCCACATAAGAGCCATGGACATGTATAGTCCTTGTGACTTCCAATTCCACTGCAATTTTAGTAGACTCTGCTGAAGATTGAGGATGTGAGTATTCTGGTTGCATATCACTGTCCTGCTTTTGCAAATTGAAATTATGTTTAGACATGAAACACTCTTGTAACAGCAGTTGATCCTCATCATTGCCAGTAGGTTCCATCCAATTGCAAACTTCAGAGCCTTTCAGTGCCAGGTCCACTGCATTAACATGTTGATCATTGACCTGTAAGGTACTGTGAGTAGCATTACCAGTTTCCTCCTTGCCTGCAGAATACTTTACTGTCATTTGAGCTGTACTGAGCACATGCACTCCCTCAGTGCTCAGAGGCAAAAGCACTCCACTGTTGGGTCCATCTGCAGGCCAAATCTGCAGAAAGGGTATATTATGATAGTGAAAGAGGATGTTTGAGACCATGCCTGCTTAATTCATAAATGTTGACCAGGCCCTACAGAACCAAAATGCACCATTTTATAAGTTCTGATGCTATGGTGGCCTGAAATAAGAAGCAGCACAACCTGTGAGCTTTATACCTCAGATGGCAGCAGCTTTGAGTTGCAAGTAGCTGTTATCACAGGAGACGTTTGGTGATGGATGAGCTTATCACTCTGATCACTTCCTGAAGCATTGGTTGAAGCCCTAGCTCCAACTTCTATGCCATTTTTAATTTGAGTTTTCTGATTCAATGATTCACCTGCTTCACTGGCACCATCCTTTGAAAAATCATTCTCAAAAGCAGAACCTCTTTCTTGTTGCTTTTCAGACCCATCACATCTGTTCAGCGCAGCCTCTGATGGTAGACCTATTGCACAAATTGCTCATATTAGCTCATATTAGTGGGCAGCACTCATGCCAAACAATGACTGGAGCAAACCATCAACTTGACAATGGAAAAATCATGGAGTTCTATGTTGCAATGGTGGGTGATAACATCACCTTAAAATCAGTCCATCTGTCATCCTATACTGGAATTCCATTTCAAGGGAAGGTGATGACAATATCCAGAGCCCTCATGTGACCAGGGAATCATGCAGAAATGTGGAATCCTCAATACCACACATGACCTACTGTGAAAATCAATTTGCAAGAAAACCAGAGCACACTAACCTTTGCCTGCAGAATCAATCCCTTGAGCATCCATCACTTCACCTGATATAAACTTCTGTAAGATGGAGTGGGTCCATTTTTCCTCCCAATATCCATCTGGTAGGGACATTTGCAAGAAATCAGGGGAGCAAGGGATTGATTGTTCTTGAAATGCAAGCAGTACACTTTGACCACTTGGTGGTGAGATGCTACCACTTATGGAGTGTTTCAAGGTGCGCTTCTTCTCTAGAGTGTGCACCATTCTAGGAACTGAAGGAGCTGGAGTTCTGGCAGCTGCTTGAACTAATGGTTGAAGAAACTTTGCAGTCTCAATAAGGTTCCTTATGTTTGGGATTTGAGGATAGTTCAGTAGTCTCTTTAAACATCCTGCTGCATCAGGAGAAGCAAGCAGCACAGGTCGGACATAGAGCAGCATAGCAACAGCTAGGGATGAGATGAAAGCACTTCGAGCAGAATACTGTATATTGCTGCTGAAGTCTTCTTGCTCCACCTCAGAAGATATTGGAGTGTTTGAAGCAGAGAAAATAGCATCCCAAAGCAGCAGCAAGTTTTCCAATAGAAATTCGCGACCAAAAAGCAAGCGCACCCATCGCAAAGTGAAGTATTGGGGCTCAATTCCCAGTTCTACAAGGTGCATATAGAGTGGTTTATCTACTGCAGCCAATGCCCTGTAGATGGCATCAGATGCCTCCAGTACTGCGGGATTTCCCCCAAAGGAACTTGGCCCTGAGGATGTGAGAAAGTAGTTAGCCATGACAACTGCCCCTTTTTGGCCACTCAACAGTGCATCGAACATGCAGTATGCATCATGCTCCAGAAATCGTGATGAGAGAAGGGCTCCTAGTTCCCCCTCTGCACCATAATTATCGCTTCCCAAGATTATAGCTTGCATATCCTCATCATCCCCAGAGGGCTCACAACATGTGCCGGTGGAGCCCAATCTTGCAGTCCTACATTCAAAGAGCATCCACACTGACAATCAGGGATTTGTTTCAAGCGGTTTTGGAGGCCCTTTCACATGCAGGTGTGTGCAGAAATGCTATCAGAGTCACCAAAATTGTGTACCCTTCTGTATTGGAGTTTGAGGAAAGAGTCTCCTTCCCACCAGCTGCCCCAGGAATTGACACATTTGCTGATCTTTCCATAATTGTAGTCCATGGGGCTGAAAATCTGCCAAAGGGGTCATCAAAGCGATCTTCACACTGGTACTTGATGTGTTGCAGGTGGTTAACATCAACATGCAAAACATACGCCAGTGGGGCTAGCAACTCATGCATTCCTGCTACAAAAGAGTAGACACTGGTCAACATGCAGCTACATTGCATTGGTTAGACCAAAACAGACTAAGATGGACGGTAATCTCAGGTTTTGCCAATGAAATCCTGACAGAGGATTGTCTGTAGACTTATAACTAATACTGTTCTTCAGAGCTATTACATAACCCATCACCATAACAAGTGAATTGTCTCTGACAGATGGCAAAATTCTCAGAGATCATCTGAAACATGGGTAGAAAGACATGATTCATGATGACATATTCTCTAGAAAAACATCCTGTATCCTCTTACTTCAAGAGACCTTCTGGTACAGCCCTAATTGAGTGGGAAAATCTTGCAAGCACTACATGCAACAGGAAATATCCTGAAATACCTTGCCGATAGCTGGATTCAGGGTGGATAAGTGACCACACCAGTAAGATGCGGCGTAGAATAGCTTGGCACCCTGGACTCTGGAAAAAACTTCCATTCTCTGGATACAATCGCATAAGATCCTTGTCAATTGTCCTCTCCAATTCTGTATTTCGAAAATATTGACCCCAGACACTTTCTGCAAAACATTTCAGTGCTGCATAAGGCTCCACAAAAGATATCATGCTTTTGCAGTTCCTCACATTAAGTGTTGCCACCAAATCAAGCTTGGACGTCACCTTGCAACCACGCTCAGATAGGACTGAGAACCCATGATTTGTTCATGACAAAACAAAAGATGTCACTGGAATGCGATTCAAGTTTGAGATTGACAATCTCAGTGGCATGTGAGAGTTAAATGATTTCAATCAGTGAACAAGCAGCAAACTGATTGACGAAAGCAGTGGCATCCAGAAACCTTTTAAGCAAGCAAACATCTGCCATTGTGACTAGAAAGAATGGGAAGTGACTAATTTGGAACCAAGTATTGATTTCTGAAATTTTTATGAACCAATCCTTGACATGGTGAACAAGAGGAGGCAGTTCTCACCAGGGTCCAGTGAGAGAGGATTATCCTGGTTGAGTTGGGCCTGTGTTTGGCAGTCCTCCATGAGATGGGGGTCCACCAGAAGCCGCCGCCGCAGCTCTGCATACCTGTTAGCATAAGGAGCAATGCCATAATCAACATCTGGTCCTGGGTCAGGTTGATCTTTCATTCTCCTAAACTGCACATTTCCAAATTTATCTGCAGCTGAAGCTGCAAACGAGCTTTCATGTTACAACTCTTCATAAAGAGAAGGGCCAAATACAGAAGCAGCCCTGTGAAGACCATAGACCTGAAGTGATGAGGTCATGCAGGGTTTTTCTTTTCAATTTTGTGATGTAGCCACAGTGGCAACCATCCACAAGAGCAAAGAGCCAAATGTGTCTACAGGTCAGAGGGGACAGTAGACATTTTCTAGAATCTTTCTATGTTTTGGCGACCTCCAAGAACCCAGTCTCTAAATAGGGCGACTTCCATGTTTTTCTCCTCAGAATGTGGCGAACTAGAAGGCTTCTAAAAGGAATCTCGCGCGAGTCAGGAAGAAAAAAAAAGGTGTCGTATAGATGCGAAATTTAGCACAAAAAAACTTGGCTGATGAGGTGAGATCATGAATAGAGGAGACAGGAATGACGAAAAGAACATGTCATATGTAAACTTTGCTTGCTAAAAGCTCTATCCATATTGACCTCAAACACACCATACGCAGAGCATACAGAAAGGGAAGCCTGGTGACACAGCTCGGCGGACACTACATTCTTTTCTCTGAATGAGCTCCCCAAAAAATTCCTCACCTTCCGCCAGAAAACCTTGACACAAGCTTCAGCCTGTTCCATGCGTCTAGAGAGAAACGTACCTATTCGCCAGCAAAGGCTAGAGCACGAGAGAATAAAACCCCAGGAGACAGACAGAAAAAAAGACAGAAGCTCGGAGAGCGTTTGTGTTTTTGTTTTTGAGACCTGCGGCGACCATCAGCCGCTGCTCGGCGCAACTCATCAACGGGAGCAGGCTTGCGAGGTAGCACACCTAAGTCCACTCGCCACTGCACACCTCTCCGTTTCCAGTCCTTGTTGTTGCTTTGGCTAATTTCATGGCTTGTATTCGATTCCTCTGCATCCAAGCCCAACACACTCTATCTCTGTGAAATAACTGAATCCCCTTTGTGTTCCTACACGCCTACAGTTCACGAAGCATGCATAACTTTGATCCGCTGGTATAGCTGATGTCCCTGGACAACGGCATTTTTTTCTGGAATGTGAGAGAAATTCGAAAGAGATGTATTCTGCACTAAAGATAGGATCGAAAGGTGGGGGGAAAAATAACCAAGCACTTGCAAGCGAGACAGTTTGGTTACTATACCAGGCATCTTAGCAGAATTACATTGAGGAAAACTTCAGAGTGTCAACATGCTTCCTTCCTTAGATTGCCGGGACTCTCTCTTTTGTGAAGAATATCCCCTTCGGCATCCGCCCCCTGTCCGATCACACACCGAAGTAGAATACGTTCATTCAAGACGCAAAAAATCCATCTGACAACAACACATCCGAGACACTCACAGAGCTCCAAAAGCTCCAAAAATACACTACAACAAGATTATCAAAATCCAGGCCCTGCTGTTCCTTGACGTACGTAGTAGGATTGATAGTACTATTACGGTCCAAGACGCTGATAGGAAAAAAAAATGATCACACAGCCAGCATTGAGAATCCGTCAAACCACTTCATCTTGTGTATGAGAAACTCGGAAGCTGTCGACGGATTAAGAAAAGAAAGAAAGGAAGAAGCCTGACCTGTTTGACGCAAATGATTGTACCAACAACAAAGTCGCGCGCAAGTAAGTTCAAACGTGAATGCAATCAATCCACTTCCGCCAACAAACCTGCAAGGAACAAGAATCTCAATCCAAAAAGTCTCGAATCCAAAAGAAAGGGACTGCAAAAATTTCCAATGAAAATTTTTCTTCGTCTCCTTCATTTTTTTCCAGAGAGAGAGAGAGGCTATAATCCAACGGTGCGCAAAACCAGAAAAATAAGGAGTTAGAGTCGACCATTTGATACGCGAGTAGGATCGTTGGAAGCGCAGATTCAAGGGCTACAGAATAATACCAGAAATTCAAAAATCTGGTGAAGACGTGCCGAGAATTGATGGCGAGAACAAGAAGCGTGGGGCGGGGGGAGCGAGCGTCGTGACGCCATCGCCGTTCTTCCGTGGTTGCGTGACGGGAAGCCGCTTCTACCGAAACCAACTCCTTTCACACTACGTTTGAGTTTTCAATTTCTTTTTTTATGATAATTTGTATTTTTTTTAAATATTAAAGCGTATAAAACCATGTATAATAATAAATCATGTTTAAAATATATAGAAAAATATATTTAAATTTTACTTTCCTGGGATTTTTTTTTTCAAAAAATCATTTGTGTGAAATTTAGTAAAGTTCTTTTGATTCCTAAAGTAAAAAAAATTTGTGGGTAGATTGTATATTCAATACTTTAAAATTCCTTGAAAATTAAAGGTTAAATGTTAAATGATAAGTTGATGGCATTTTGATTATATGATGTTGAGTTTTTAATTCTCTTGATGATAATTTTTTTTATTTTAATAACATATAAAAAGCATACATTACTGAAGCTGCCCATGTTGTACAGTAGATTGAATATTTTAAAATTCCTTGAAATTTAAAGATCAAATGACAAAGTTGATTTTTTATGGTATTTTGATTATACTAATCTTGCCTAGGATATTACATATTACCATTAAAACTTGGAACATCGTTTAATTAATTAATTAATTAATTAGTTAACTCATTATATGGATGTAAACTACAAACCTAAAACTAATTGAACATTTTTGGAAAATAATTGAACTTGATTGAAACCATATCAAACATATTTCATTGAAATATGACAAGTCTAAAATCGTAACTTCTCAAGCAAGGGTCATGCACTAAGTAAGTATGTATGTATCTACTAATTGCAACAATCGTTCCTTTGAAGTTGGTATACTCTAAAATTTTGATGTCTATGGAGATGCATTTCTTAAGACTTAAGTCTAATGATAATCACAAAACTTAAGATAACCAAAAGTGGTTGGGAGTCATGGGTCACTTTGCAAAGTGTTTTTTTTTAGGTTTAGATCACCATAATTTAGGCCATGTAAAATATCATCTTTTATGATCAACCCAACTAACAATTATGGATTTTTCTGAAGGTCATAAAACAAAACCATGTGATTTTTAAGGGTAAAACTTGTGGGAAACTTGAAGAGGGTGAGAATTATTGTGGGCCACTTGAGTAGTTGGAAAGTGATCGCTTCTTAAAAAGAAGGCAATACGATGAATAGTCATTTGGTGAAAATGCAAACGGTTTGTGCGTGGACTATAAACCAAGGATTGTGTGACAATGTTTACACCATTCTTTGAGATTTAGGGTTGTACAAAGTGAAAGAATATGTTGGGAATTAATTATATATATATATATATATATATATATATACACACACACATACACCTTACGCTAATGTTGATTTTCTCATTAAATAGTCCTTTAAATGTTGAAATGAATTTTTGTGAAAATATGAAGTTGAGGTGTTGAAAACCTTCATAATTATTGCACACTATAATCTGAATAATTTCACTTACTAATATGACAATACATCATAGTAAACTATTATTAAAGCTAAATGAAAATAATAGTAATTTAAAATTCTAGTAATTTAATAAATGATTTGATATTTGAAAAATAAATTATTATTCATTTTGTTAATGTGAAAGTTGACCAAGAGGGGGGGGGGAACACATCCCCCTAACCCTCTCCTGCAAGTTTCACATGACAAAACAATGAACTATAGTGTTGGGATGTATAGACTTAATGCCATCCATCAATGGTTGATAAATGATGGATTATTTTACAATTTAAGAGAAATATACTACTTAGTAGCCCCAATCACAAACTAAATTTTAAAAAGAGAAGCCAAAAATATATATTAAAAATTATGAATTTTTTTGGTGAACTAATAAAAAGCAAATGATAACCAATTAACAATGAAATCCGAAGTCCTCTACTAATTTTGTTCATTGGCTGAATGGAAGGAATCCAAAATATTGGGATGGCGTTTGATTCTGGTGCCAGAATTTGCCCATTGGGATGCCATCTGATTTTGCTGCTAGAAATGCCATCTGATTCTGGTGCCAGAATTTGCCCATTGGGATGCCGTCTGATTCTGGTGCCAAAATTTGCGCATTGGGATGCCGTCTGATTCTGATGCCAGAATTTGCCCAATGGCTGATTCGGCATCCCGGATTGGCTCTTGCCTTTGGCATCAGATCCTGTGCAGGAATCCGTCCCACAAACGGCAGCTGATTCTACTGGCTGAGTCTGCGTGGTGGCCAATTTGGCATGCAGAATTAGCTCCCACCTTCAGCAACAGATTCTGCAAAGCAATCTGTCCCCAGAAATGGTAGTTCATTTCTGCTGCCCAAGTCTGTCCCATGGCCAATTTTAAAGGAAACTGTACTCAAATTCACAATAGAAGAAAGAAATCCAGTTTTTTTTAGGTGTAAAACTTTTTTTCTTTTTTTTTCTTGGCCCTTTTTTTCTCAACCCTGACCTTCATACTGCCCTACCACCTAGCTACCCTATAGACCTAGCTATCTTACTGACCTAGCTACCCTATTCACCTACATCTGGTCTTAAATATCACCCACAACTAACTCCTCTATTACTTGCTTTCTATCCTTTCCTGCCTAAACCTTTATCATTTGGCAAAAGCTTTATTTCTTCTTAGCTAAACTTCTATCATTTGACAAAAATGTTATCTTTTTTTAAGTTAAATGTTTGTCTCTCAGCAAAACCTTTTTTTTCCTTGGCTAAATCTTTGCCTTTTGATAAAAACCTTTATTTTTTCTTGGTTAAATTTTTATTTTTTTAACAAAACCTTTTTTTTTCTATGCAAAATTTCTATTTTTTTGGGCTAAACTTTTAGTCTTGACAAAACCTTTGTATTTTCCTTACTAAACATTTATCTTTCTACAAAACCTTTTCGTTTTTTGGTTCAACTTCTAAATTTTAATAAAACATCTATATTTCTTGGTTAAATATCTTTACTTCTTGGTTAAACTTTTATGTCTTGAAAAAAAAAAAAAAAAATCTAACTAAATTTCTTGTTCTTGGCAAAACTTTTTATTTTTGGCAATACCACTTTATTCCCAGGTGAATGGTAGAGATTTAACAAAACATTATTAAAAACATTTGATTAGTTTGATTTTCAAATTACTTTTAGAGGGAAAGGATTTAGGATTTTGATTTGGGATGATTGTCGTTACACACACAAATAGACTTGAAAAGTTGCTAGAAAATAAAATAAAGGCAAATAGTATGTAATTTAAAGTTTTGTTGGGTTATGAACCACAAATTTTCCTATTTTTCATTTTTATTTTTACACTTTTACATTATAGATGTTTGATATGTTTAATTTTAAGCAAAGAAAACAGTACCATGTTGATGAGGAAACGATGTATATACTTTGAGATTATTGTGTTTTCTAAACTAGAATAATTAAAATATGATTATAGAAAATAATTATAAAAGATAATTTAAAATCTAGGAAACAAGGAAATAATAATTGTCATGAAAAAAATGTGTGAATATAGTCTATAGATGAATTCGAATCGGTTGAAACAATAGATTGTATGTGCTATTGAAAGTATAATTTGCATTATTTGTTAGTAAGTAGAAAACAATTTTAAATAGAATCTACACCTACCAACTTCCTAGCAAACTTTTATATTTCTTAGCTAAATGTCTACCTTTTAGCAAAACCTACCCACCCACCCACCCACCCACCCACCCATCATCATACCTACTTATGCACTTGAAGATTTTGGATTTTGATTAATGAATTATAATATAAAATGCAAGTATTGCAAATAACCCATTGATATTTATTTTAGACTTGTTTGAACATGTGATGATTATAAGTCACTAGCCCCAGATGCAAGTATTACAATTGTGGGAATTTTTTTGCAAGTGGTTTTAAACTTTTACCTCCACTTTGGACCATTTAATGCAAGATGTACTTAATTTAATCAAGCAATAAACACCCAATTTAATCAAACAATAGGCTGGATAATTTTAGAATTAAGGAGATATGAAACATTTTGCATTTTTGCACATTTTTTATATTGGATTAAATTCAATCCTACATTGAATTTTAGAAAAAAAAATCATTTATACATATTTGCAATAGGACCCATCTTTCATTTCAAGTGAATGGAAAAGGTCTCAAGTTAGGCTATAAAGTTGCAAAAACCACACTAAAGGTAAGATAGTAAACTTTTATAATTTCATTCATTTCATTTTTTCATTTCATTATGTTTCAAGTTTAATTCATAATTCACCTTGACAAGATTACTTTATATGACATTTGTATATATGTTCTATAATTATTAATTTTTACAACATCTACAACTAGAATTGTTAGGTTTATATATAAATATTTTGTGGTAATTGGTTTAAAACATTAAGGTTAATGCATCCGTTCATTAAAATTTTCATTTATTTATTTTTAAACTCAAAGCACAATTATTTTTTATAAAAGTATTCTTTTACATTTATATATAATTTTATTATTAATATAAAATTTCAATATTTTCTATGGTTTAGAATAAATTTATAATTTATAATTTTATTTAACTATTGAATAAAATACATAAAATATTCTGAAATTTATTGTGTTATTTATTTGAATGTTATTTAAAGGTGCAAACAAAATAATACGAGCCACACCTACTTGTTTAAGGGAGTGCTTTCGGGGAAATATTTTTTACTCTCACAAAAGTTTTCAAAAACATCTTTTTAAATCCTAAAATTTGTTTTATATGAATATTTCAAGATTTATATAAAATATTTTTTTAAAAATCATTTTCAAAGATTCTGAACCCCATTTACAAGTCATTTCTGTGCTTAAAAGCAACCATTACATAACTTAATGAATGTTATTGAAAACTTTTTATTCATTGGATATTTTTCAAATTTATTCACCTGTTTCAATGATATACTAAAAATCTTACAATATAAGAAAATTTTATACTTTCAACACCAAATTAAATCACCACTTTTGAATGTGAAAAATTAAAAAGGTATTACACTTGTTGTGGCTCCTATTTGTGTGATTGCACCTTTAAGTACAATTCAACAATACCTTCATCTAGCACAGTAAAAAAATAATAATGTACATGTTATTTCAATCAAAACTTTTAATGGTTTTCTTTTGATCTTTTCATGTTGCACTAAAAGTGGCGATCAACCACAAGACGATTTAACGAAATCTAGTTACAAAACAAATAATTTTTATTTATTTTTGATTAATCCTATTACATGTTGGCCATCCACTCGATTTTATAAGCTAAATATGGTAATTTCAAATGAAAAAAACCAAAAATCTTGGTAATTTCATAAATGTGGCAACTTTTTTGAAAAAAAATTCCAAATAGTTTTTTGGACTATTTTAGTTAGGATTATTTTTTAAAAGAAAAAATGGTCAATTTAAAATTTAATGGTATTATTTAGTTCTTGAATTACAAACTTGCGATATTGATATGTAATTTCAAATTTGAATATTTATTAATAGGTTTTGTTTGATAAAATTTGACAATATGTTTAAATATATAACTTATGATATAAATTTATTATATTATTAAGCCTTTTTAATTTATAATTATAATTTAAATATTTCCTATTGCATTTGGTCCATTAGATGCAATTGTTATGTTTGGTGAAAAAATGGACCCAAATAACCTTAGATGATGAGGGAGTAACTTTTTGTAATACTTGCACAATCAAATCCTATTAAATCAATGGGGGGGCTTTTGCTGACATTACACAATACATTTTTATACAAGTATTGTGAAGAGATATTATTCCATTACAAAAATAACGACAGATTGACATTTGTGACCACCCTAAAAGTGATAACAAATTTTAAACAATGTGCGTACTAAAAATTGGGTATTAAAATAAAGGCATGCCTACAATTGATGTTTGCACATACAGATGAAAACATTGTTTATCGATTTTGTTTTAATTTAACCCATTTATAATGTATTGAAACATGCATGTGGAATTTGACATAGGGTGATAGGGCAAACATATTGCAAATTGGGAAAATAAAAATTTGTGAAAAGTTACAAAATTGTAAAAATAAATGAACATGGTATAAATTATTTTTGAGATACATAAATTTCCCATTTTAATCTAGGCTACAATGGCCTAACACTATCATATAAGGTGGATATTTGTTTAAGGAATGGTCATAAAAAATGCCCATGTTTTTTCAATAATTTGTTGTAACTTTTACAACCTCGCTACATGATGATGAGTGAAAAGTTGTCAATGTTAAAATGTGAACTAAACCACATCTACCACAAAAGGCCTTTTTTGTGGTATTTTGAAGCATAATGAAAAAAAATTTAATGTCATGATTCAAATGCATGATGGAAAAACAATGTTAAGAAAAAAAATGGTTTGTAAACTTATTGGCCCTAAATCATTTTGTGTTCATGATACTCATACATGGTCTGCATTTCCTTCTCTCAATTGGACTTGGTAGTTTAAAATCCAATTATGAGCATACCAAGTGAACCTAAAAGGCTTTGCATGACCAACCTTACTCATTGAATTGTTTCGACAAGATCATCATCCTTTTCAATTTGTGAGAAGATGTTACATGGGATAAACCCCACCCCCCACACAAGTACGTCAATGATGTGTAACAATTTGTCAAAGGTTAATTTTACCAATAAATGTCATTGAACATCTTCAAAGCATGGCACTTCACTTTGAAATCAATCTCATTCGGCTTTGTCTTTGTTCTTTGTTCAATTAATTACCTTTTTTCATTACAAATTTGCTATGTTTGCGAGTTGTTCAAAATGGAAACATCCATGGCTTGGTTTTGCCAAAAGTAAAGGTTTAGCCTGAACAAAGAGGTTTTATCGAAAGGTAGAGGCTTACCCAAAAAATAAAATGTTTTGCTAATAAATAAAAAGGTTTTGCCAAAATGTAAAGGTTTAATTAAGAAAAAATAAATATTTTTCCAAGAGGTAGAGATTTAGCCAAGAAAAAAAAAAGGTTTTATTAAGGGACAAAAGTTAAATTTAAAAAAAAAAAAAGTTTTGCCAAATGGTAGAGGTTTAACCTAAAAGAGACAAAAAAAAATGTTGAAGGGTAAAAATTTAACTAGAAAGATTTAAAGGTTTTGTCGAGAAGTAAAGGTATAGCCAAAAAACAAATAGGTTTTTCCGAAAAATAAAAGTTTAACCAAAAAAATGTTTTGCCAAAAAATAAACGTTTAGCCAAAAAATAGAGGTTTAACTAAAAAGATATATAGGTTTTGCCAAACAATAAAAGTTTAACCAATAAGATGTAAAGGTTTTGTTGAAAAGTAAAGTCTAGCTAGGGAGTAAAAAGGTTTTGCCAAGTTGTAAAATTTTAGCCAAACAAAGGAGGTTTTGCTAGGAAGATATAAAAGTTTCATTGAGAAATAAAGGTTTAACCAAGAAGATATAAAGGTTTTGTGCAAAAATAAAGGTTTAACCAATAATGGGCAGGGTGATGGTAGGGTTGGCAAATAAAGATAGATTGACTGAGTGTAGGTAGGTAGCTTGGGTGGGTGAGGTGGGTACATGGGCAAATGTTTTTTTAATGGGTAAGTACATAAGGGAAAAAAATTATTCAAGCTTAATTCGGTTTAATAACTTGGATGGGTTCAAATTCATCCAAAATGGAATTGGTGCAATCATGGAGGTTATGTCAGTCAGGCCCAATTAAGGAAACATTATTAGTTCCGATTACCAACTTCAACCAACCAATCACAATTAGAAAGGTAGATGTATGCATCATGGGTCTTGTGTGGGTGTTGCTAAAAAATGGGATTGAAACATACACAAGTGCACATGTTTCATGTGTTTTATGTAGGGTAATGCACAAGGTGTGGGGTTTTTCCAATGCCCTCTTCCAAACATGTTACTCCAATCTCTTATGTTTTAGTGTTCAATATTTCATGTTTATAGGTTGGAATGAAGAAATAATTAACACTTTATTTTGGTTATGGTAAACATTGGTAAGGCCCAAATAAAAGGTGTGGGTCGAGATGTTTTTAGACTCATATATAAATTGAAATATGTTAATACTTATATGATATTCCTATATTGAAATGGACATACAATAAAACCTTGGCAACTTCAACAATAATTACATTATTTTTTAGATGTTGAAATTTTCAAAAGAATAAAATGCCAAAGCAAAATATTATCTGATGGAAATAGATAATTTTTTCATTAATGAATTTTTTTTGTTGAATTGGAACCTTCAAATTAAATTCATTATTCAACATACATGTGTTGAAACTACCCTTGTACTTTAATACTTACTCAATGTTTGTTATAACATCAAATAAAAAGAAATGAATGATGAATAAGTTTGAAACATCATTGTACCCAAATGGATTTAGCACTAATTAAAATCTCTTTTAAATTGTCATAAACTTTTAAAAATTTGTTGCATGAAATGAAGAAATTTTGTAATTTTGTAATTGTTGAAAGTTGTGAAAACCTAAATGCAAGATTGTCATAATGTTTTTTCAACATGCAATTGTGATTTTTGGATAGAAGGATGTGCAAAGGCAATGATGTTGTTCTATACAAAGACACAAAGGTTTTTTGTTGAAAGGACAATGCATTCATATTCCTTTTTGAACAAATAAAATAAACTAAATTTATTTTAAGGTTAGAAAAAAGATATATGGATTTGTTGCATTGAATTGCTTGAGATTAATTTGTTTATACCAATTTAAATCACTAGAAGAAAAGTCTCAATTTGCAATTATAATTTGCAATTAAAAATAAGTTACTTTCAACATGCACAATTAAAATCCATTAGTTACATAAGTGAAGTCACATGTAACATTTGGAAGCAAATGATGACTTAGCATGATGTCATCACATTTCACATGGATGGTGTATACACTTAACATATACACCTTCATCCATTGACTATCCATATAAGGTTTACAATTAGTCACCATTATTTACAACTATGTTATAACCCATTACAAAGTGTCACATGGCAACATAATAATAATTTTTTATTTGTGTTTTTAAAGTACATAATGGATCTTCATCATCTATTTTGGATGGTGTCAAACCATGCCACATGGCAAAATAAAAATTTGCCATGTGACATGTTATTTGAATTTTGGCCAAAATAAAATAAAATAAATATCTAGGCATGAAAATAGGTAGGAAAGTAAGTAAGCAAAAAAGAAGGTAGGTAGGATTAAATAGGTAGGTAGGTAGATAATTAGGAAGTAGATTATGTAAATATTTTTATTTTATTTTAGATTTAGCCTTTAGGGTTAAACCTTTTTAATTGGCTCATACCAAATTACACATGTTTTAAATATCAAAATGTAAGGTAAAAACATTTCCTTATATACCTTTACAAGATGGAAATGAAGCACAAAACATATGGGATAAATATTGTCTTTTTTTTCAATTTTGTAAATTATATATAATAGGTCATTAATTGATTAACTAAACACTAATTAATTACTTACCCACTTACCAACCTACCTACTATTTATTACTACTTATTAATGAAGTAACATTAATAATAACATAAATTATTTAAATTATTAAGTAAACGTAATTAATTAATTAAAATTTAGTAAAAATAATCATTACATTATTATTCATTAATAATATTTTATTATTTACAAAAAATAATGAAATTATTGTAATTATTAATTATCATCAGTAAAATTATTAAATTATGAAATAAAATAAGAAATGATTGGATAATCATAAATTTCAATAGTTAATAAAATTTGCAAGTAATTTAAATTAATTATTAATTAAATAATAATAATAAATGATATTATTGCTAATTATTCATGAATTTCCATTAAAAATAACCTAGTTTATGTTACTATTAATTTTCTATAAAAATATTAAGTAATTAATAATAATTATATATTAATTATGAACTATGTAATTAACTAAGTATTATTTTGAACTGTTCATGGAGTAGGACAAGGGTTCATCTTTTAAAAGTTTTTTACAAAATGGATTGGTGAATGTCCTTTGTGTTGTTTAATAATAAGTCTTATTTAACATCAAGTTATATTGTAATTCTCACATATATCCCAAGAGTTTAGCAAGGCTTGTTTCAAGGGGATTCAATGAAGAATCTAACATAGGTTTCAATAGTTCATCATTATTAGTATAAAAAAAAAGGTGAAATTGTGAATGAAAAACCAAATGAAAGAAAAATTATACATATCCTCATTGCCTTCTTCTTTGTCATGGGTTTCATGTGGTTTAGGGTTGAAGAAGATGTTTCATAATGTCTACCATAGTGGAAGGGTTTTGACTACCATACAATGATGATCTTGTCAAGGGTGGAAGGGATTTGAAGTGTGTGAAGCTCAAGCAAGCCTTCTATTTTGAACATGTTCTTGCTTTGAAATTTACTATTGATTTGGTTGTACAAGTGAATTAGCATAAATAACATTGGCTTGAAAATGGGTGTTTTATGAAGTTTTACTAAATTTAAGTAAATATGTCATGTCATTAGGTTGGCGAACAAGAAACATTGGTGATATGGAAAAAGATGGATTTTACCAATTTATTCAAAAGACATACCCTATCCACTTAACAATGATGATAATGGTGTTTTATGTAGTAGGAGTTCCATACATTGTAGTAAGAGGAACCCCATATGATAGAGGGCTCCTCCTAGTACATATGGTTTGTCTCTAACAAAATGGATTATATCATATGATCAAGGGTGCAAGTGTAGTTATTACAACATGTTGTACATTACACATTGTTTTGGCATTTGATTGTTCCAATTTAACAAACTATTTTTTTCAAGGCCTCATTTTAAGTATTTGTATTTAGGGAAAAGCTTGCAATTTCCATTACAATGATGTTTTAGTATTGTTAGTTATTGTTGTTAAATAAGTTAATTAAAGGAGTCAAATTTATGAGAAATTGATAATTCGGTGTCTTATGTAAAAGGGGCAACATATGTTCAAGTAGTAAATCTTAAATTTTTCCTAGTGTTTTATGAATGTCTATTTAGACTTGGAGTTGATGTTTATGTCACAAGATGGTTAATGGGTGTGACATTCGATTGGGTATGGTGTTATGCATGTTATGCAAATAGTGTGGGAATACCTTATCACATGGTTTGTGAATTTAACATTTCATGTTGGGGTACACAAGTGTGTTGTGTAAGAAACTTGTTTACAAATGAGTAGTGACTGTTGATTGTTATATTTTGTAGTTCACATATACTTACTAGTAAAATTTTGGTTTGTGTGTGGTTGAAGATGATTTGTTTTATTTTTCCAAACCCAAAAACAAAACATTGTTTCCATATCCAACAAGATGTTTGGGTTTTTTACAAACAACTTTGGGTTTTATGTCATTGCAAAAGATGAAGTATTTTTAGCTTTGGCTTTTGTCATTTATTATCATTTGTTAATAGTTTTTTCAATATTTTGGTCTCATGGGTTTTGTAGTTTTGTGAGGGTTTAGATTTGTGTGCATGTATTGGGAATATTTAAAAATACAATTTGCATCATTTGGGCTTTGGCATAGATATCATATGTAGTTGAGACCAATGAATTATTTGATAAACAATGTTGGTTTTACAAGCCATTGCAATGGCAACATGTGCTCATGGTTAAGTCATGGTTGTGTAAGTTAAAATGGTCAACTTCCATTAATGGGATTGACAATGTCATATTTGATAGTTTTTGCACTAAGGAGGGATCAATTCATTAAACAATTTATTCAAAGATCTATTCATTATAATGCAAAGGCATGTGCGGTCACAAAATAACTACATCAATTAAGTCTCCAATTTCATCTTGGTGCAAACATTCATGTCTTTGACTATCACATGTGGCATTTTTATAACGTTATTTTTGTTTGCCTTCATGTTACTATTTTTTAATTTCTTTTTTTTTTCATTTTTGTTCCTAAAAATTAAGGGCACTCCGTTCAAGAAGTGGAGGCAATGTGAAAGACACAAGTTAAATCACAATGTTGGTTGCCATTTATGGATGAGTTGATTTACAATAATATTCCAAAGTTTTATAAACTAATGTGTTCATTAATAGTGGTCATCACATTGTTAATGTAAATATTGATGTGTGTTTTAACATTTATGTATCAAGTAAAGAGGGATTTGCACCCTTATTGTGCATGATTTTGACATGTGTGGGTTGGTTTGATTGAATTGGGAATTGTAACAATAATGCTTGATTGTGGGACTCCAATTTGCTTAAAAAATTACATGCAAGGTGGTCAAAAGGAATTTTTTGATGGCTCATAATAATATTTGTACTTTTTCATTAGGGTTATTTTAAAGGCTTTTCTCTTCATAATGTAGACTTATGATTATGCCAACCAATCCAGATTTAGAGTTTGACCATGAAGATTTGACCATTTGTGAAAACCTATGCCTATATTCACAAATTGCATTTAAATGTTTGCAAAGTTTTGGAAAAAGGTACTATTGTTTACTATCAACAACTTGACATTGAATTCCTCAACATTTTCAAACACCAACTATAATAGGTTTTCAAAGGAAGTTGTCACAATTGATTATAATGTAAGTAGATTTTTATAGTATATTGTTATAGGAGGTTAACATCTTCTCATTCCAATGCAAGAGAAAGGATTACCCCAAGCTCACAAAAACAATTTAATTGCAAGGAAAATTTTATGAAAGATTTAACAAATGAAATTGAAGCTACTAAGGAAATTGTGCCCAATCCAAACAATACGATGTATGATATGTCTTTTATTTCCTAATGAATTGTTGTAGTCCTATTGTGTTTAAACCACTAGTTTACATCTTGTAATTGCAATTGTAATTGGTGTTGTAACTACATGACTTGCTTGTAATCATTCTTTCATTTTCACTAATATTATTTATGTTAGATCAATTTCAATGTTTATTTCATTATTTTCTTTAATGTCTAATGTCACTACTACGAAATGTGAGTGTAATTCACAGTCCTTATTCACTAGACTAGTGAATTCACTAAAAGTTCAGTGAAATCATTTGGCATATAGGGACACCTTTTGTTGTCGTGTGTGACATTTCATAAAAAAGTGATTGCATTTGCTTCTATTGTAACAAGTTGAAATTCACATTTGAAAACCTTAGTAATTCAGGTCTTATCCCAAAATTTCACAATTATTTCCTACATCCTTTACACTTATTTCCAAACACAATATAATTATTAAAAAATGTGAGGCTTAAGGTTATTCATCTTGAAATCAACTTGTTGATCTTATCCACCTTTAATTTGTTGCTTCATGATTGTAGTAGTCTAAGATTTGAATTGTATTATAAAAGCTTGTTTCAATAGGCATTGTATAATGATAGTAATTAGTTTGAGGACGTTAGTATAATTAACTAAAATGAACATCATCAAGATATTTGGGTATGTTTGCTTCATATAGTCCGAAAAATCATAGCTATTGTGCACAAACCAACAATCTAGTAATCACATCGTCTTTTATTTTCTTACAAACCAAAATGTAAGAAATAATGGTAATTTGAATATGCAAGTATGATATCAAAATCTTGTGGATGAACTAATTTGTTGTGTCTAATGTTGACCAATGGTTTTCGCTAAAGGTCAATAAGGTTTCAATTGAACATGTGCACTATAATTCTTTTACTTCATTAGATAGTGGCAAACATCTACGAGTAGTACCTATGAACTCAATTTGAGTGGGGAATAAGAAATTGTTTGCAATTGAACATACAACCAATTCAACTTGTTTTTTTAATCTTCAACCTTTAAAAGCTTGAATGCAATTTTTTCCCTATGTTCTCCCAAGTCCTTTCTTCTAATGTTGAGATGAAATAAACATGTATTAGATAAATATCAACAGTAAATGTTGGTGGAATATTGTACAAGGTTTCACTAGGTAAGCTACCCAATATGCCATGTTGCATCCTTGTTCATACAAAGTAAATGTTAGTTCACTTGCTACTATTGTGACCATTTTGAAAGACAAATTTCATGTGTTGTTTCATGAATCAACATGTCCATTTTTTGTGACTATAAACTTTTTAAGGCTCTTTTGCAAAATTTCATAATACCACAAAGAATAGGTTGCATTATGTTGGTTGAAAATGTTTGTTGAACTTGTCCCATATTTTTTGTAACATGGCAACAAGACAATCATGAATTTTTGGTTATTCCTTCAACATTATAATATTTTTTTTGTTGGATGTCATTGTAGTATTAAGTTCCACTACATGTATGTAGTATGGTTTCAATTGACCATTTGTAGCAATCCACTCTATTAACATACCCTACTGAATCTTCCAAAGGGACTTAACACATTGGGCTTCATGTATGTTATTTTCAAAAAATTGTAGTGCACTAGAATTGTTATCATGTTTCTTTATTGCATCAATAATGGAAGGCAACATATGAAGTTGGAACTAGTTTGTATAAGAGTAAATCCTCTCTTGTTTTGTTGTTTCCATCCCTAGCAAATATTCCTCATCGTCTTCAAAATTATTTGATCACTTGTGGAGGTAATAGTGTAATAGCTACAAACTTCCTTGGTCTACCAACAAAATATTTCTATGGCTTGTTGGCAACCAATTGCTCTTGAATAAAGTGTTCATTGAAAACTTGTAAATAATGTTACAATTTTGCTTATCTTGTATCACTTATAATGCTTTTGAACATTACTATAACCAATATTTCTTTACCCATTTTAGCTTGTGTAAATACTACCAAAAATTTATATAAATATTTTTTTATAGTGCAACATGAAAACATTGAAAAAAAAAGTGCCATAATGCATTTTAATAAATAGATAAATAATTCAGCATTGAGGTGCCAAATGTATTTGATTATTATGATATTTCTAGAAGAACCATATGTTTTTTCAATCCTACACAAAATGTTGAAAACAATATTTATGATGGAGTACGTTTGGATGGATGATAAATACATAAACTTTCCTTAATTAGGTTTCAACAATAGTTCTAAGAAAACCTCCAACCTTTAGTCCATACACCCTAGAACCTAACCTAGAAATAGGACTTGAAGCTCTTGAAATCCAAAAACCTCCTAACATTGGTATGGACTCTTGAGCAAGGTTTTAAAAACCTTATCTATATACACATAAGGGTTATACTATTAATGTATTAATATGCAAAGGGTGTTGAATAGGCTTGTTAGTGAGTGTGTGGAAAAACTGTTATAGCCAAGAAAATTGGTGGATTTGGTGGTTTGATTTTATTTTTCGCCTTAATTATCTTGAATAGTCAATTTGTAATATCATAGCCTAGGGTCAATTTCCACATGGACAAAAATAATAATTAATTTTTTTTTCAAAAACTAATTCGTTTTTATAAATTTTGAAATTATCTTTTTTTCATGATCTACTATGATATTGTCATATGAGGAGTGAAATTATTCAAATTAATTGCTTACGATAATTATGAATGGTTTTCAACACCTCAACTTCATATTTTCTCGAAATTTCATTTCACTATTTTAAAGATTTATTTAATGATGAAACTGACACTAGGGTAAAGTAGCTATTTAAGACGAGGTTCTTGCACACTACACATCACTTGTGCACTTTGTTGGCCTTGCCTACCAACACAAGGAAGGATATTGTGTTTAGATTCATTATAGAGTATAATAGCTTAATGGATTTTGGCCCCTAGGTAATAATAATAGGTCTATTTTTATACAAGGATTTTTGAAAGATGATATTTGGGCTTGTGTTGAAACTTGAGATTAGTTATAGAGTTATAATAATATCTTGAAGGATTTTTGTTTCTTTTAGAGGGTCTTTTGAAGGTCATATTTTTTGCATGGTGAAATATTTGAGTTTTCCTTAAATCTTGTTTTGCCCTAAGATGCTTTTTAATTTGAATGGCAAGGCCACATTGTGACACACCCCTTGCTCTTCAATTTTATGTGGTAAGTGGACTGGCAATCATTTACAAGAGGGTTTAGCCAAATTTGGCTACAGGTCAGAGTCCTAAATTCAAACTTTTAAAAATCCCACTATTTTGGGGCAGGGGGAGGGGGGGGCGTTGACAAGATAGAAGCCAATGTGTAAAAAATGTCTAAATATGGCGAATTGAGAACTTTCTACCTCCCAATTGTGGTCAAATATTTGCAGCCCCTTTTGTTGTGTGTCGCCAAGTGTCTAAAACTGGCCACACAACAAACACTGCTCCAGTTACTTTTAAGGATATAGTCAAAGTGGCAATCATCCAGAAAATAATTTAGCCAAATGTGGCTATATACTAGATATGAAAGTAGAAAAATAGCACAATCCTTCTATATTTTTGGCTACCTACTGGAACTTATCATGGAAACCTGGCGATTTGAAACTTTTTTCCCGGTGAAATCTGGCGAATTTGGGCCATTCTTCCCATGAAAAATCCTTTGTATTGGTCGAAATCGTATTTTTCAGGTCGAAATTTGGCGAAAATTCGCCAGTAAAAGAAAAGCTGCGAGTCGTCTGGAGTCGCCGTAATAATTTGGGTCCTTTTCAGATGGTAATAGGTTTAGGGTCGTAATCTTGGCGACGCTTTCCACGTGGATGTATATGAGTGGATGTTAAGCTATGAAATGGCCGATAGGGATTCGCACTTTACAAGTGGCGTTTGGGAACAAGAGCGCTTTTGTTGCGGTGCGCAGCGTCTGCGCGCTGCGTTTGCTCTCGCATGCTGCTGCAGCGCACTGGAAATCGCTTGCGAAAATGGAACTTCTTCTTTCACCGGCCGGGCTCTCCATGATCCCTCGCTCCTCGTCGGACTCTCACTCTGCGCAACTTTTGGACGGCAATTGTGTGTATCGGAAACGGAGGAAGGCTTCTTCTTATTCCGGCATTTGTGGAGAATCCTTCTGTGTCCATGGCAATGAATCTGTGTGGCGGCTTCGAGGGGAAGCCTGTTGTTGTTGCGCATCTGCGGCATTATTATCGAAGGAACATCGTCGATGAATGTGGTGAGAACAAGAGCAGTCGTGTGAAAAACAATGTCTCAGAGTGTGCGAGGGTTTAGGACTGAAGAGAAGTCGCAGCAGCAGCAGCAGCAAGGATTGCCTCCTCACAGCTCGGTCAGGTCTGTGTTCCCGGACCTGAAGGGGAAGTACTGTGCCTTTGGCGGTGGTGCCACTTTGGAGAAATCCAGATTGATTTGTCTCAATCCACTTCTAGGGTTTCATCTCAGGTATCCCCACTAAGAACCCTACCCCCTCTCCCCTGTTCTCGTTTTCCCCTCTCTCTGTTTCCTTCTCTCTTGCTCTGCCTTTTGTGTTTTCTTCTATTGCCACAAGCTACGGAAAACATAATTCTCAACCTTTCTGGTTGTTTGTCTATTGTTTATCGTTTCTTGGTTGTGGCAGGCTGAAGCAGGGGGCAATGGAGGAAACATTGGGAAAAAAAACTTCAATAGAGGTGGAGATAATGATGGTGGAGATGATGGAGGCTTGTTTGGAGGTAGATTGGCAGTTCCTGAGGTGACTTTTACATTCTCTCTATTTGTTGTGTATTACTACAGCAGCAGCAGTGTTATGAACTTGTCAACTTCTTAGTTTGAAGCATTTATAGCAAATAAACTGCTCCTGCAAAACATTGCAAAGGGAAGTGGGTAGTTGTGCTTTCAACCATTAACATGAACTTGTTCTTTGTGTTATATTGTGCCCTGCAAATAATTTACCAAAAAGTTGTGGCAGCTGTTTTGCAAGAGTGGTTCAGACAATTAATGACTTGCCTGCAGGAATATGTCAAGCTGCCGAGTTGGTGATTTTGGCCTAAGGGTAGCAGTGGGTTTGAGTTGTAAGAATACTCACACCTCAGGTTCTTCTGATGAAAATCTATGCGGAGATTTAGAGTTAGAGGTCAGGCTAATGCAAGGGTGCAGAGATTGTTCTCAATGTCATTGGAATTTCAAAACTGTGTTAAAGATGACAACCAGAACATTGGCATGTTGAGCATGGGGCCTTCTAATTCTGTACCTCTTCTTCAACTTGCTTGTTGACATGTTATGGACTTGCTTGCTTGGTGAAACAGGGACTTATAAGCTCAGGGCAGATGGTGAGATTTTTGTCACTAAATGCAAGACTGTTGGTCTCAAGGGCTGTATCATGAATAGTTCCTCCATCTGTGTCAAGGGCTTTCATTGGTTGGTAAGTATATTGTTCACCTTCAAAGGGCCAGTGGGCCTTTGTGACTCTTTAGGCAAGCTGCATATGTAAGCCTCACTATGCCATTGGCCTAGATGTTTGCTTGTACAAGGGACAAGCTTAAATTGATCTGAAGCTCACCTTCACAAGCTTGTTGCAGCTTGAGTGAGGATAGTATTGACTTTTAAAATTTAGTTATGTCTCTTCAGTGCTAGCCAACATCATGGCTGAGTCTTCCTGTTGGTTCCAAGAAATGCAACAGTATCTCAGGACAAGGAATTTGTATCATTTTTTGCCTGAAATTTTGGGCAGATTGTCATCTTCTTGTCTACACCCACTGCCAGGAGTGGATGAAGTTACTGTGGAGTCATGGCAGCTAGTGACTGCTATTCATTGTGAAGGTGATGGTCTGATACTTTATGAGTGATGCTCATAATGTTATGACTGCACTCATTGTTATCATGCTAATTTGGTTTTTGCTGAAACTGGTTAAAGTGTTATTGTGTAGAGTTTTTGCTCTGCAATCTCATAGATTATCTGTTATTGTACTATTTTTGATTATTTGACAAGTTTATGTTGTCCAGGCTTCTTGCAGATCCAGCATTTCTCTTTAAGCGGACACTGGAGCAAGGTTTTACAATTGGATATGGTATACGGTGGGAGTGTCAGCACTGTGGGGAAAGGTAAGCAGAAGATCCCTTATCTGTACAGGAAAGATCTTTGATGGAAGTTATCATATCAGGAAAGGACTCATTTATTTCTTGGATTAGGCAGGATAAGAAAAGAGTGGGATGTGGCAACTGAAAATGTACTCACGATAGTGGTCTGCAATATGGCCATTTGCTGGTCTCTGGCCCCTAGCTGATCTTATGGATCAACTTTCGAGTACAAGTTCCCAAATACCATTCAAAAGATTCCCATCAATGTATTTGACAAGAGCCACCCTCTCCAGGAATTCTATGTTCAAAAGAGGATCTACAGCTTCTTCTACAAAGCTGCAGAGCTCAGCCTTGTTGGCATGGTCAGTGGGATAGCAGGTGCAGGCCTTGCCAGACTCATGCCATCCTCCAGAAATTAGCAGCAGTAAGCATACTCTTGTATTTCATACGATGTCTGACCCTAAATGGTTTTCCAATTATAAGTCCCAAGAAATGAAGCTGTAAGGTCATTGTGCTTGGGCACAGTGCTGAGCATGTTACACTACTATAGCTCTTGTAATGATCGTGAAGCTGAGTTTTCTGTGTCTGATATATTTAGCCCAGTGATGGTTTGAAATTTAAACCTTTCTGGGTGGTTTCTTTCATACTAGCTGTCATACCAATTCATAACTTGTTCTGTGGTTTTGTTGGATTAAGCAGAATATCATTGCAATTACCTTCTGTGAGCACAAGTGCATTAAGTCATGGGGCCTTTCTTGGAGGATCTAAAAAACCTGCAGTATCAACTGCTTAATGGAGCAGAGAGGGTCATGCAACAACACTTCAATCATCTGGGTGTTGTTTTATTTTGCTCCACAGTGCTCAGGTTCATAATCACCTCAGTCAACGATATCACTTATCACCTCTTTGTATTTTGAGTTGTACTGTCCATCTTGGAGGCTTTTCAATATTGGCTGGTGTGCATATCTAACTATCTAACATCATAACCTATTATCGAAACCTCAGTGAGAAAGTGTACATGTGTGTGTGCATTTCATTTATTGGTGAATAGAATGGGGTTTGTTCAGTGGATAAGGGTAATGACTTGTGTTTATGCATTCTTGTCTGAGTTGATTTGCAACAATTGTCAATTTTGACAGCATCATCTTTTTACAATAGTCACTAAAGAGGCAGAAAGTATTCATGCATTGAGGAAGCTTTGAATGGCCCAATAAGGGTTTTGAAGGTGGCTTGACGCAGTTTAGTTCTGGCAGGGTACTAAACATTCAAATTGGGGATGTAACCTGCTTCACTTGGCTTGGCCTTGGAGAGCTTGCAAGAGTTACACCTGCTGGATTACAAAAAGCTTATCATCAACCCTCTGTATTATCTGATACAGTTCCAGAGTGGTTTATCCCAATATGGGGACTGGTTTCAGGTTTCTTCAAGGGTAAGAAGGATCAAAGCAAAGAGGGCAAGCTGCATCAGAACATGTTGGGCAAGAGAAAAGTGAAGTGAAAGGTTCACAGCAGGGCCCTGATTACCACTTTTTGCCTCCTAGGTGACAGTTACATTTAAAAGATGAGTACAGATTTGGCCTTTGGAGATCATTTTATGAGAGCTGCTGCTACCACATATTCCCTGGTCGGGAAGTTAGTAATGGGCACATCTAGATTGTTAAATTGTTCAGTACTCGCAAAGGCAGATCTGGTTACTTTTGATGACCAATGAAAAAAATGTTATGGAGATCAAGAGGTTTGGAAGGCCATATTCTTCTCCTCCTCCTCCTTGTCTTACTAATCAAGTGTTTTCTCTCTTCATTTTTAACTGGAGACTCATTGCCTAAGTTGTTTGTCCATTATGCAGTGTTGTTGTTTCGCTTAATGGATTTTGAAGTTTATGGGGTCTCGTTTCTAACAAAAACACAAGAAGGAAAAAATAAAACAATTTGGTCCCTTTGTTTTGTGTGAACGAACTTCAGTTTACATCTTCATTCTCTTTCATTCATCTGTCAAACAATATTCTGTAAGCAACCATTGCAAAAGCTTGAAACATGCTTTTGAGAGTCTTGGTCATGATTATTAAATCTTTCATAATTACTGGCAAATTAAAAAATCACCAATGAAATCAAGTTTTTTTCCATATGCACAATCTTCTCAAAAGTTTGCGCCAATTTTTTTAGAAAATGCAAATTAATATTGCATTTACAAATTCTCTTAAGCTTCCTGCGTGGAAACAAAATTCCAAATAATGGTTCATATGTTCATACACCTATATGAGAAATCATCAATCTTTAAGAAGCCGAACTTTCTTTCTTTTAAGCATGAATGGGTTCGTTCAAACACATGATTCACAAATGCAAAAACCGTTCATCAAGATTTGGAAGCATATAGGAGGTATGTGTAGATAGATGGTAGTTGAATCTACTTACCCTAGAGCTTCTTAATGCCATGGAATGTTCTCATCCTCGCCCATTATGTTAGGCGCATCACGTAGTGCCCTAATGGGTCTGCCTGATGCCTTACCCCCAACATGATGAGCAGGAGTTTGACCATTCCATAGTACATAATTGCAAAAGATTCCCAGTCAAGGAATCCATCCATCCATCCATCCATCCATCCATCCATCCATCCATCCATCCATCCATTCATTCATTCATTCATTCATCCATCCATCCATCCATCCATCCATCCATTCATCCATCCATCCATCCATCCATCCATCCATCCATTCATACTCCTTTTGACAAAAAGGAAGTATTCATTTTGAAAGTGCTCTTGTTCACTCCTAGACACTCTCATAGCTGCTTTGAATAATAATAATAATAATACTCATGGATGGGACCTCTATACTTTTTTTTCTTTTTTTTTTTCCCTTGATTTTTTTTGTTTTGATTTTGGGGAACCTTGTCAAGACAACTCATAGCTGCTTTTGAATAATAATAGAAATAATGATAATAATAATAATAATATTCATGGATGGGTCCTCTATAACTTTTTTTTTTCTTTCTTTCTTTCCTTTGATTGTCTTTGTGAATTTGACACGACCTTGTCAAGACATGACATGGATGGGGGGGGGGGCGTGAAGGATAATAACCCTTTGACAATTGTGGTATGCTTCTTTTTTTTTGTTGTCTACAACATCTCGAGCTTTCCGGACTTTCCACCTTCCTCTTCGCACTTTTATGGTGGCATCGGTTGTTGAGTTTTTGATTTCCTTTTTTTTTTCGTACCCTAATTTTTTGTTATTCGAAATTTGGCACTTAGGGCGGCACCACACCCTAACTGGTTATATATGCCCTCGCAGCAGCAGCACGGCACTACATCCTTTGCATCAAGAAGGGTGCACCCTGACGACGAGCTTGGTGGGAGTTTTGATTAATGCCCTGCTACCGAGCACATTATGTGGCATAATGATCACGACAGGCTATTACAGCAGGGTCTCCTGCCAAAGAGGCCAGTCCTGTGCATGTAGTAGTGGTGTTTTTACAAAATGGAAAATGCCCCCGTTCATGAGGTCATTAGGAAATAAGAATAATGACACATATTATCTCTTTTCTTTTTCCATTTTCAGTTCTTCTTTTTTAGTAAATAAATAATTTTTGAAAATTAAAAAATTTAAATTAAAAAAATTTTAAAATTTGAAATTTTAAAAAGAAAAAAAACACCCGACAAGGGAACAAGAGAAGAAAAAAGGAAAGACCAAAGTCTAAACAAAAGACCACACCTGAAAGTGCAAAATGCACAATGGGGAGCCCTTTTTTCCTTTGTTAGAATGCTTTCTTCTTCTTCTAATAATAATAATAATAATAAGGTTTGGCAGATTTTTTACATCAATTATGAAGGACACTATCATTAGTATAGAGGATTACATATATGAGAGAGAAATGTGCAATCAGCCAATCCTGTAAAGGCCATGGATCCAAAAAAATGTACAGGCAAGAAGTTCTCATTAGGAAATTCAGAAAATAATGAATAGATATCTTTTCTTCTCCATTTTCAACTTCTTCTTCCTTGTTTTATATACATATATATATAATGCTTTGTGTTGGTTGGCATTGCCTTCCAAGGCATGGATATTGTGTTTAGATTTGTTATAGAGTATAATAGTAGCTTAAGGGATTTTGGCCCCTAGGTAATAATAATAGGTCTATTTTTTATATGAGGATTTTTGGAAGATGATATTTTTTTGACTTGTGTTGAGACTTGAGATTAGTTACGGAGTTATAATATCTTGAAGGATTTTTGGTTTCTTTTTAGAGAATTTTTTGAAGATTCTATATTTCTGCATGGTGAAATAGTTTGAGTTTTCCTCTAAAACATTGTTGGACAGCTTGAACCAACCACAACTTTCATCACACCGACAACCCACCTGCAAATGATATCAAGGTGCAAAGGCACCACCGAGTCCGGATAGGCATTTTGAGAGAGGCTTATATGAAAGCAAAGTTGCACTTTTTTTTCTTCCCCTGGGAGCCTAAAAGGATAGAGGATCTGACCAAAATGGCTGGTCAAATTCAGGCTGTCGCATTGCCCCCATTTGTTTTCATGGAAAATTTCGTCAAATGGTGAATTCTTTTTTCTCAAAGTGGGAAAAAAAAAAAAAATTAATGTTTTTTTTGGTGTTTTTAAGTTGCCAAAATTTCTAAAAATCTAAAATAAAAAATCGCTGGATTCTATAGAAGGATGATTTTCTTTTAACATTTATATATTTAATCGCTAAATCGTGCGGATGATCATCACTTCACCTACATCACAAAATTGAGGGAAAAAAAACAACCCAATTGATTGATTTAAAGTGCTCAAGACATAGTTGATAACACTAGGCAATGTCAGTAGGAAAGAGGCAATCACCCCGAGAGCTGAATAATAAGTATTTTGCAGAGTTATGAGTATCAAGTTGATAGCCTAATGGCAAGGACTCATGGCCCCTGTTGGGCGGTTATCAGAATCGGAACTTGATAACCGTAGGTTCTAAGACAATCCCCAAAGACATATATATAACTGTGACATATTAAAAAATCAAATCAAATAACCAGTTCTGGTGAGGGGTTCCATAGAGTTTGTAGGTTCAGCTTTGACAAAAAGAAGATTAAGATTTTTTTTCGTTGCATTTGAAAAATGTAACATAATCTTGAACATAACCCATTGATGCTTCCCCTCTTGGAAGTAGTTTAAGCTTTTTGGTGTTCACTAAACCTTCAGTATGGGTGTAAACTAGGTATCATGATAGTACCACTATCCTAATGTAAAAAAAGTCCCATTGTGTAGTAGTTTCATAAGTGGGACTTACTTGTTGCTAATGGGGAGAATGGCCTTTTGTTCTGTTTTTTGTGGGTTTTAGGGTTCCAACCATGGGAAGTGTTTGGATGTTGTGTAGGGTTATGTAACACAACCATTTGGGACTAGACTTTACAAGGAAATTTTATCAGCAACAATTGTGGTAGTAATGCCAACTAAGGCATTTGTCTTGTAGTAATGCCCGTTTGTGGGGACCATCCATCTGAACACACAAACAAATTTTGATCAACAAAGCCAACCCATCCACCAGTTCTGTGAGTAAGTTAAGTTGTCTGGTTCATGAGTCCAGTGCAGGTCTCTTCAGATGATGACAAGTGATGAATACACTTCTCAAAAGAAACAAAAATTCAAATGCTGTGCAAGAAATCAAGTCTAAAGCTTCTTCAACCACCTCCCCCTCCAAATAACTCCAAAAATCCTAAACTATCTCAAATCACAAGAAATTGTTGCAAATTCTGTACACAATCATCTTCCATAGAAGTTCATGCATCCCCATGAGAAGCTCTAGATCCCGGAAGGCTATCTTGGAAGCTTCACTAAGGCTGCACACAATGTGGTGCACTAAGGCCTAGATAGAGCTCATTCGGTGATATTTAGCGTCTTGACACATGTCCAAAATGAACCAGCACCCCATGCAAGATGGATGAGTCGCCACATATCTAAACCTAAACCTAGTGGTTAACTATGTGGTAACCATTTGCATGGGTCTACCTTCCTTACCTAGAATTCATCAAGTGCCCTTCTACTTAGTTACCCACAATTTAAGAACCTTCAGGCTCAATATGAAAACTAACCTCACTTCCAAAGCCCAATTTGAAGACCTAGTTTGATTCCAAGCATACATGTCATACACCCCAAGACTATAGATTGTTTAGGCAAAGTGTTTCACAACAAATTAAAACTTGGGATTCAATAGCTATGGAATTTTACAACTAATTAAAGCTAATCGTTTAATTATAAAATTCCACCTACTTGTCAAGTTTTCGCATAAATTCAACTTGCCTACTTAAAAACTTGAACATATGTTTCAATAGTTGCTTTTCACTTATTAAAGGCTAATTACATGATGATTCAATCCTTATGCCATTTCCACCAAAAGGGTGCCAATTCAAATCTAAATCATAAAAACATGCATCTAAAGCCTTAGATCTTAACTTTGCAAATCATCATTTGGCATGGTTCATGCCATGAACATTTATTCTTATGAGTGGCATGGTCTCTGAACATGAAAAATGTTCTTTAATTGCATTTCGTCCCATAGTTAAATAGAATGGTTAGAAATGCACTAACCATCCACACTTGTCTACCTTTGTAGTAGCCTTACCTACATCCATACCTATGTAATAATCAATTGCATTCCTTACCTACTTGCATAGGTATTTTAGGGACTTGTTTTTTTTGGGACAATTGTTTTTTTCAAATTGGTGAAAACTTAGTGTTTTTTGAAATTTTTAGTCATCAAAATTTGAAACAATTAAATAAATTGTATAATTTTTTGAAATAGCCAGATTGTATCCTAAGTTGCAGAAAGGAGAAGGATGGCTCTTTTTTTTTTTTACTATCATTTTATTTTTTTTGGTCACCAAATCTGGCTAAATCATCTTATGGATAATCGTCATTTCGATTACATCACAAAAATTGGAAGAAAAAAAACCCCCAAAAAAAAAAACCCCCAAGTTAGTTAGCCAGGTAAGTGTGAGGTAAACTCCGAGGGTTTACTGGATAGATTCTAGTTGCTCTTGGAACGAGTTGGTATAGTCAACTGAATGTGGGTCTTCTTCTAAGTTCTGAACGAGTTGGTATGGTCAGCAGAATGTGCATGAAATTAATGATCAATATTGTTCGTATGCATTTATTGATGAACAAAAAACTTAACTTCATATGTGCCAGGATCTCAGCACTTTTCCTTTCAGCCCTTTCTATGATTCCATCTCTGGGACAACTGGGATCTTCATGTTTGGGGAATATCATCCACTACCTCAAGTAAGGTCATCTTATTATTATTATTATTATTATTATACCACAAGCCTCAAAGAGGTTTGTCAAAGCTTTCAGATTCAACCCCCCAACCCCCCTTCCCCACAAACTAACTGTGGTTAAATATGGTCCAATCAATGCACCAATGGATGGAAATATAAATCCAACCGTTGGATTCAACGATTACACATTCCAACAAAATCATTTAGTCAAAATTAAGCAAGGGATGATCCCCATTTGCAGTTGAGTGTCTCTAGAGTCCCGGATTGCGTTCTCATTCATCCATATGTATTGCATTTGACCCTTAATAAAAATTCATGTTTAATATTTCATGGCTCCTGATATATTAGGATAATTAATGGCCATAAAATATTAAAGATGAATTTTATACAAAAAAAATAACAGCCCTCATGAGTTATATCAGTGCAAAAAATCTCCTAGTATAAAATTTCAGATTTCCCCTAAAGAAGGGTCTACCGCAAGCCCAGAATAAATGTGTAATTCATAATAGATTTTGTATTTTGTGGTTCATTTGTTTATGACATTGTTTTATGAACACACAAGTCCTAATGCTTGAATAACTAATAATTGAATTGTGTGATGACTTGGGGCACATAATTTGGCAATTCCAATGTGAAGTGTATTGGTTTGTGGTTTGTACAAATAAAGCTTGTGTTGGTATAAAATGGCATCGTTGAGCTTGACGGGCATTTGTCCATATATTTGGTGAATTTGATTATTGTTATTAATAGTTGTGGATTTTGAACTCTTGACTTGTCATAAATTTCTTGCAATGTTGTGTAGATTATGGGTGGTGATTGTGTTAAACATATGTATATTGAAGTCTTGGATTATGATATTTGGACCATTTATAGGCATTTTTAAGATAAGAGTTCTAAAAAATGGAACAAAAAGAAATTGCGTCTTGGTGGGGTTTATAGATTGCAATAAAACATTAAGTTTCTTGTATGTTTTTGTTAAAATAGTCAATAATGAATTCAACATTTGAATTTGTTGTTGATGTTGTTGGTGATAAGGATTCCATTCTATCATAAAATATTATAGCATGATCTCATGTTAAATTTATGCTTATTATAGCATGATAAGATCTTAAATTTGTTTGATAATATAGTGCAAATTTCTCAATTCACACACATATTTTGCACCCTTATTTCATTTAAACAAAAGATATGGAATGCTAGTAAATTTTCATCTACAAGTGTGTATTGAAAGTGTGATTTAAAAAAATGAGTATTGAGCAATTGTATTATTATAAATTTTGTGCAATAATAATTCAAAGCAGCGATTATTAGTTTGTATCATGCAAGAGTTCTAAGTTGAAGCATTTCTTATTCAACAATATGGTCTACTTGGATTTTTTGTTTGATATTTGAGAAAACAAGTAAAACTGTTCTTTAAAATGAATTTGAAATAATGTCACATATGTTCAACCATGTTTTGTTATGCAATCAAGGTCAAATGTTAAACCTTGTGCCACAATGTATAATGTGTGTTTTATCTAGTTGTATAAATAATTAAATCCTTATGATGATATGGGAATGATTATTGTCTATTTGTATTTCATAATTTCTTTGCTCGTTTGGTGTCCATTTCTTGTCAAGTATTAATAAAAAAAATCATACATGTGAAGTTTTTTATTCTTGTGTTTATTCCGTGAATTACAAACTAGTGGACCTTAGCAAAGATATTTATGAAACTTTATCCACAAATGATTTTTGTGTAATTTACAAAAATTCCATTTACAACATTTTCAAAGCCATGAGACATAACATAATTTTTTGAATAATAATTCAATAATAACCCAACTATTTGATTTGGTTCAATTGACAATTTAAAATGAGAAGGACATGTGTCAAAATGGACATTTCATGCCAAAAATCTAAACATTTCATTTGTTGTTATTTCAAATAACTTGTGTTTTTATAATGCAAAATTGTTTTTGCATTTGTGTAAAACAAATATGGTAATGTATTTTATGTATGTGGTGGTTTAGCCAAGACAAATTTATTGATCAAATTTATTTCATGAAAACTTTGTGACATTGTTCAAAATCAATTTAAAATGTTAATGAAATTCATGTCGTCTTTTCATTTGAATTAATTTAGAACATCTTCATGCTAAAAATTTGTTCCAAGTGGATGACAACCATCAATTTATATATATAAATACATGAATCACAAATTAATGGAGTTTTGATTAAAAAATCACTTGTCATTATAACATCAAAATTGCCCATGATATGTTGTGGGCTTGTTTCATAACACATAATTTGTGGTCAATGAAAGTTGGCATGATATTACCTACAACAGATATTTTGTTTATTGAATTATTAATTGACATCAATCGTATATCTTTATTAAAATGTCACATCTTTCACCATTCAAATTTTTGACTCATGAAAGTTTTTATTCAATGAAATTGCAAGTGCAAAATGAAATCATTGATGTTGAATGTTGATTTTTCTTTGTATGATAGTTTCATCATAAATATGGTTGTTTAAGGATAAAAATTTGTTGTTTCTTTTATATAATATTGTAACATGTTTTGTATAGTACACATAATTATAAATGTTTCGCATGTGCTTGCTTTCCTTATTAGGAAAATGTGTATTTAGGTTTTCATGAATATTTTTGTTTTTTATGTAATAGGTTGTCAACAAGTAACTTTATTATTATTATTAAGTTTTCTCATTTTTAATGCAAATTTCGCATATGGTATATGTTCATTTACATGTTGTGAAACATTATATGTTGATGGTTTTTTCTTTTTGGTATTTGTGTTTGGATTGTGTGTGACTTTCCTATTGGAGATCATCTTATTCAACTTTCTTAATGTCAATGAACAATACATTTATGCTTGGATCATTTACATTTAAAAGTATTTCCTTTGAATCAAGAATTTCCCATCCATTTACTTCATGAATTTTTGTATTTTATTTTAATTTTGATTATAAATCTTCCCATTCATCACCATAATCATTAATGGTGTTATATTTTTATACAATTCTTTTTAAAAAGTCAATATCATTCAATACTAATTTTCTTGATATTTATGAAGTTTACACTATTGGTTGCATTTTTTATGTGACAAATTTGTCCACTTATATTAAATAAAAAAACACAATAAAATATAATTGGATATGGATCCAAAATGTATTATGTATTCATATTTTCTTCCCATAAAGGTCATGAGTTTGTGTGTTTTTTAAAAAACTCTTTTAAATGTGTTTGATCTTTTTAAAAATCAAAAGTATTTTTAATTCACATTTGTAAATTTTATCAAATCTTGTCAATCAAGTTTTATGGAAACTTTTGCATACAAATATAGAAAGGAATATGAAAAAGTTCTCATAACACTTTCATAACTATATATTAGGTCAAGCATAACTTGACTTTTATACAAATTTATATTTTAGTTTCCTTTTTAAAAGAACAAGAATAGAAAAAGATCCTCATATGGCATTTGTGGTAAAAACATTATAAACCAAAATTTTAAAAATCGAACATTTGCAACACACTTGTGCATTCCATATTGTCCATATCTTTGTAATTAGAAAATTTGTGAACATGAAAAACACAATGTAATTAAATACTCCTTTATTATATTCAACACAAAAAAAATTCATGTTTCTATAAAGTTTTCATAATTCAAGTATTCTTCATATAATATATTTTCATGTTCTAAATCTAAAGGTTTCTCAAAATCCTTTGACAAGACAAAAAATTAATGCATGTTCATTTGATATTATACTTTTAATAGCCTCAAAAAACCTATCTCCATACAACTTTGATGCAATTTTTTTTTGAAATGGCAAACATAGTTTTAAACAAAAGTAACACAAATGTTTGTTGATGATTTTAATATCCTTTTACAACCTAATGATGTTCCTATTGTTAATTTTTATTTTTGATTATTTGTTGATTCCAAATACTTGATTTTTTATGTTCAACAAAACCATTTGAGCCATGTTCTTGTTCTTTTCATCATTTTTTTCAATAATATTTTTATTAAAATTATTTACATTTGGTCTTAATATATTTTTTTGCTTCCAATTTTTCTAAATTATTATAGTCATATTTCGATTTTTGGGTTATACAAATGTTTTTGAATGTATTGGGGTGTATGCACTGTTTAGTGTCATTTGAGGCAAATACAACATTTATAAGAGTTGCAAAAACTGTTTTATAAATTATCCATATTGATATAATTTTGAATTCTAAGATTTCATTAGTGTAATTTTTGACTACTAAAATTTTAGTCCCTTATGAAACTTTAAAAAAATAGATCAAAACCTATATTGAAAAATGTTGATGTTAATTGGTATGGTAAAATCCACTTGAAAATCCTAAAAAAGAAAACTCATAAAGTCCATAAGAATAAAACCCATTTAAATATTTCAATTATGTACTTGTTGAGCACAAAAAATTTGATAAATGAAAAAAACTAAAATTCAAAGGGAATTTTGAAAACAATGTCCAATTCTAATCTTTAAAAAATTCATAAATACCATATGATAACGGTTTCACAAAAAAAAATTGACATTTAACTTTATGATCTCATTTTTCAACCCTTGTTCTATAAACAACTCATGCTTAATCACTATAAATAATTTGGAATAGAATTCAATATGAAAATTTGAATTTCTTAACAATTTAATCAACTGATTAGTCCATATATTTGATTTCAAAAGTTCATTATTCATAATGAATGCATTATTTTGAAAAAATAATTCTGCAAATGTTTTCATAATCAAGTTGTTATTCTAAAATGAGTCATCATTTAATATACTTAAAATTAGATTATTCACCATAAGCATTTAAACACAAAACACCTTGCAAAAATTGCTATTGACTTTAAAAGTGAGCCACCATACCTTGCATTCACTCATTTGGACAAATGTTTAAAAAAACTATTTTAATGTTGAATGAAAAATATCCTTACTACTATCATTGTTTTGTTACCATTGAACAAGTTTTGAAACACATTGGAAATCACTATTTGGAATGTTTTGATTTTCCATTGAATTTTCAATGTCTTTTACTATTTTCATTATGTTTGCATTGAAGAAGTTTCAAATGTTGTTTAACTTGTGATGGTTTCAAATCTAAATGCAAATGTGTATGAATGAATGTTAATTCAATTCTGTGACATTCATTCAAAAACATTTCTTGTTGTTTTGAATTAATTACTATTTAATTAAAAATTTCAACCTCTTTTCATTTATGAATAATTTCACTTTTCAATATTTGGTTTTTGCCTTCAACCAAAAAACTCCCTTCCATTGACTTCATGTCTTCATCCTTAACCATCTTGCCATCACATTCCAACACACAATGTTGCAAACAACACCCACTTCACATGATGTTTGATGACTCTTATTGCCACCTTGCAACCCTTCGAACACTAACCCCCAAAACAAAAGCCCCAACTCTAATTCACACCTAAACCCCATACCTAGATGTGAAACCCAACATTTTGACCTAAAAAACTACAAAATGTAATCACAATGCAACCGAATTGCCCAATGTGAAGGGCACAATATAAAGTGAAAGTTCTAAAATTGGTTCCCATATGAAAGTTCCTTGGTCTAAACAACCATAAACCTCAAACCCTTAATCATATTTTAAGTATGATTGTGGTGGTGGCTTTTTTCTAAGTACTATATAACTATGAACAATAACAATTTAGTTTCTATATTGATGTTTGATTTGGGCACTTCAATTAATTAATGTTGGGTGGTTTTGAGGAGGAATAGACAATAGATCCCTAGTGGTTGTCAAGGTGGTTCTTAAGATTCATAACCATAGTTTTGAACAAAATCAAAGACCCAGTCTTTTTATATAACTAACCACAATTTTCAAACTTTTTGTGAAAAAATCAAGTGGCCATGAAAACCACTAGGTTATTGTTTGTTCTTTCATGAAAATTGTTTGTTCTTTAAGGTTTTGTTTTTGGAAAATAACTGGGATTGATGATTTTTTTATTTTGATTAAAGAAAACCTAGTTCAACAGTTCTCAAATTCCAAAAAGTAATTTGAAAATAGGAATTGGTGATTTTTTTGAAGTTAAATAACTGCATAACACTCGAATTCTCCATCCTAAAGAATTGGGAAAATTTTGGATTTTTTTTTTTCCTAAAGTAAAATTGACCATTTTTTTTTTTATGTGGAAAAGGAATTTGTGAAGTTTTTTAATCAAAAAAATAAAGGGAAAAATAAAACCCTAGTAATTGGGTCTAGCAACAATCAAAAATTGTTGGGATGAAGTTCAAGCCAAAAAAATTTATCCCATATATTGACCAACATTTTGTTTTTTTTGGTTAAATTTAGTGAATTGGCTCATTTGTTTTTCAAATTAGCTATATATATGTGTTTTTTTTGGTCTTCTAGTCACCAAATTTCTATAGTGTTTTAGAAATGTCATATGATTTTTCTTTTGGGTTATAATATATAGCCAAAAATGTGAAGGGTTTAAATTTTTTTTTTTTAATATGCTATTCATAGCCAAATTTGGTTAAAATGAATTATGAATGATCGCCAATATAGCTACATGACAAATATGGAAAAAAAAACCTCCCCTTAATACTGATGCAGAGTCTTTTCTTAATTAGGTACAACAAATAATCACTTCTATGCTCTAATTTTCCCCTTTTATTTATTTATTTATAAAAAATAATAATCTATGGTTTGTTTCAATGTCATGTATTGTTTGGAGTTAATTTTCCAACTTGTTTTGATCCACAAAAATGTCATAGGCAGCAATTTAAGTAAGTGAGTTCCATTTCACATTACAACAATGAAGTCTAAATAAAATTGGAAAATTACATATATATATATAAGTATCATGTTGTTTTACATATTATGAAAATTTACAATTTAGACACAAAATAAGTAAGTACTATATAAGTGAAAGTTGTAACCTTTTTATTAATTTTTGGGGTTGAAACTAAATATAAATGTAACTCCATCCATTTATATTGGGTTCTTTGCAAAAAATTTCATATGTCATTTTTACATATGGTCATCCTTGGACCACTCCAAAGACAATTAAAAAATAACTACTTTCATTTCCTACTAATTTTCATAATAACTATCTTCATTTTATAACTATCTCACTCTTTTTTCCTATCCACAAACATGGATATTAATATGTGTCTTTTCATGTCCATGAAATTTATATTAATTTAAATTAAATTAAATTTGACATTGACATAAATATATGAAAACATAATTTTTTTATATAAATAGTTGATTGTCATTGATATTGTGTAACAATGCGAAGCTCAAATAAGTAAATAATATGTAAGTGAAAGTTGTAATTTATTTTCTTAATTTTTGGAGATGAAATTAAATATAAATATAATTCCATCCAATACCAGGGAAAGCCTTGGACTCAAAGGTACGAGGCTAACTAAAGTAAACGGTTACACAAAGGAACAAGACTTAATGAAGTAAACGGTTACATGACTAATAGGACTAATGGTTTACATGACTTGCATCAAATGAATGAAGCATGTAAGTTAGTGTCGATAGTCGATATCTATGAAGTCAGTGTTTCACACATGCACAATTATTCTTGAAGTGTGCATGAAAAAACAAAACCTCGGGAAATAATCCCTCTTTTATGACACTTCTTCATGACAAGGGAACTTTGGACTTGGAAGCTGAAAATCCTTCCCCCCAAAAAAAAGACAAAAACTTCTGTTTTTTTTTTTCTTACACTAGGTACTTACTTAAAAATCATCATCACCGCAGCTTTCTCTTGGCATGTACTCATTGATTGCCCTCTTGTTTTTTTCCCTTTTTTTGTTTTTAGAAAATAATACTCCCACTCCTGAAAATGCGGATCAATGAGAGAAAGGCTTCTTCGGCCTTTGACTAGATGTGTGGACTCTTGGGAACAAAGAACCTTTCAATGTGATCAATTGCAAAGAGAAGCTTCAAAGGAGAGAAAGACTAGTTGCGGGACCACAAGTGTGTGTACATACATAATCGCGTCTTTGCCTTGGGGGGGGGGGGGTTGTTACTAGGATTGGCTGAAGCAACAACCCCCAATGTAAATTGGGCATCTACCTACACACGCATACTTTGACCTTCTTACTCGTTACCTTGGATTAACCTTAAACTTGGGTTACCTTGGGTTAACCCTACCATTAAATCATAAACCTATAATTGGGTTTTTTCTTTGGGGTGATAAAAAGTATCCATAAAGTCAAGCAAGCATGGTATCAAAAGCTTGTGTTTACGTGATTCAAGGTTTGTAACACCAAACTCATCACCAAAAAGAAACGAAAACCGAAAGGGCCCAATGAAGGTTGAAACAATGAGTAATAATTGCCTATTGTGCACAAGGGTTGGTTCTTCAATAACCACCTTGAGAACCGCCTGTTATATTACTCATGTAGGGTAGGTTTTAGGGTTTACTCTGGGTTGAGTTTCTTCTTCTTCTTTGGCCTTATTTTCAAGAATGGATGACAATGTGTTGTGGAGACCAACGACATGGTTCTCCATAGCATTTCATAGACTGGCATTTCTTAACTCGACTAATAGCCTTTCATCTTCCAAAACCAACCCTTATGCTTAATAGGCAGGTATTGTCAAAAACAATACTCGAAAAAATTGATAATTGGGGGGTTAATGTTGAGAAATACAAATTGATATTAGATGAGTTCATTAAATTTTCAAAGCCCAATTATTTGATACCTAGTGTGAAATAGATTTTTTTTGACCCCCAAAGATGCTACCCAGGTGGGTATTAAATGAAATCAATCTGACCAATGCCGATTTCTATCATGGTGAAGAGTGGTTGCGCTTGGTTCACCAAAGGCAGAATAAATTGATTAAAAAAAAATTCACTATATTACTACAGTTGCCACCAAGGAAGCAACAAATTAGTATGTCAATTATTTATTTAATTAATTTTATTTTTGTGGATCAAAGGATCAATAGCAATTGATTATTTGCTTCACATGTGCTGGCCGTATCAACTAAGGCATATCAACAATGCAAGGTAGCATGTGCGAAGGCGCTTGTAACATGTTACAAACCCCCAAGCGGGCAGCTGTAACATGCCCAAAACATGTCTAGAAATGCCAAGGTGAATACATATGGGGCAAAGGGCAGACTGGAGGAAAAAGAATTGCAGCAATATATTCTAGTACTTTAAAGATGTGTTCACACTTGGTGTTAGGGACTGTAGTGTTGAATCCATTAAAGCCATACAAGTCATTTAAGACTTAAACTCACTTATCGTGAAGATTTTATGTTATACTAAGAGCATCTCCACCAGTGCTCAGTATGTGACTCCAAACAGAAAACAATTTATTGTGAAAAAGTCAAAATGTGCCGGTTTAGCTCAGGAAATTAAAGGTTTTTCTGCGCCAAATTCATGCAGCTAGCCGGGGCTGGAGAAAGGCGCAATATAGTTGTGCACCTCCAAAAAAGAGTGTAATAAATTGGTCCTCATAATTGGAGAATTCGCAGGTTCAAGGTCAAATACCTATTCCCTTGTTGAAACTTGGTTTTGCCAAAAGAAAAGAAAAGCTAAACTTAGACATTTAATTTTATTATCCAGAGGGACATACTGAGCGCCGGTGAAGACGCTCTAACATTCACTTAAGGTTAAGCCATTGCCCATTTAACATTGGGTGCCGACTAGTATATGCCATCTAGATTTTCATTTAACATTGATTTAACATCAAGTGTGAATGTGCCATTCTACTGCATTAACACCTATGGGCGTATCTAATGTTAGGGATAACCAATTAAGAAAACAAATTCAGGCTTCAGATCACCAAATCCAGCAATCTCATTGGTTTGAAAAATAAAATCTTTGGGTTTGCACATAAACCTGTTCCGCTGAATATTGAGAATAATGGTCCCTTTCTAGCATTTCCATTGGTTCTCTAATATTCTCACACACTATAAACCCTATTACACATTTAATTGTTAATTCACTCAAGATATATATATATATATATATATATATATATATATATATATATATATATATATATATATATATAATAAAAAATTAATTAAATATTTTTTCTCCCAGATCACCAAAATTTTCCATTTCATTGGCCATAATATTGTTTTTTTGCACACCTACACACAAGCCTATTCACCTCTCCTTTCCTATTCATTACATGTCCTGCCGTCTAATGGCAATTTCTTTTGCAATGGGCTGTTTTGATTGGCCTATCTGCAAAAACAAACTGAAACTTGAGACGCTCTTCAAAATGGCAATTTCAATGTGAGGATGGAGGGCCTCCCCTTGGCCTCACCTATTTAGATGAGAAGGGGAGAACTTTGAGCAAAGGATACCAGATAAAGTGAACTCCTATTGGGAACACCCTTGGGGAACATAATGAAGGAACCCATTGGGAACCTGAGGAACATCATTGAAACAGGCCGAGAACATGATGGGAACACAAGAATACAAAATCCATCATTTAAAAAAAAAAAAAAAAAAAAAAAAAATTCAAACACCAATTTTTTTCAAAACAATTTTAACAATTTTTAAAAAATGTATTTCATCC
>Ga0116227_10001031_pt1 | contig 59794 bp, 39 predicted proteins | sample S1TSphgellanicum_FD_89693 | JGI IMG/M metagenome (GOLD analysis project Ga0116227, IMG submission 89693) | Host-associated microbial communities from peat moss isolated from Minnesota, USA - S1T2_Fb - Sphagnum magellanicum MG | ecosystem: Host-associated > Plants > Peat moss > Unclassified... | reverse complement strand
TAATTTTCTTTTTTTTTTTTTTTTTTTTTTTTTTTTTTTTTTTTTTTTTTTTTTTTTTTTTTTTTTTGGGTAATTATTACTGGACCCCGCCCCCCATGCTTTCACCCATCGTACCATGCATGATTTCTTTTACATGCATTTTCCTTTCCCTTTTTTTCTTTCTCACTTTTTCATCCATCTTCATGAAGTTAATTTTTTGAGTAACATTCAAATCCACATATGTAGGAAGGGATTTGGATGAAATTACATGAAAAATGTGAATTTGGTTCAAGTGAAATACCTATTGAAGTGTTTCCAACTCTTTTTTTTTTTTTTGGGTGCAAGCTTGTGCAATAGGTCCAACTTTTCTACAATTCAATTGGAATAGATTTGGTTTAAACAAATTGAATATATCATATCGAAACATCAATCCAAATTGAATGAAATTGAGATGAAATTGATCCAAAATTGGATCGTTAGAACTACATTCAGGATGAACTTGGTCAATTTAGAATCAATTCAAAATCGATGTAGAAATGGACCAAAATTTGACCAAATTGACGTGGGCTTGAGAATCAACCTCGACTTAAAACTCATTAAAATCCATAATGGCTCTAGAATATGTTTATGTAGTTGAGATGAAATTAATTCGACTTCCCCAACACAAAATCAAAACAAATTTATACAAAAAAAATGAACTAAAATCTAGCTAACATTGATTTGACCTACACAAAATCCATTCAAAATGGGTCCCAAAAATGCATCTATGATTGACCTAACTTAGTCGAAATTATGGGCCTAGATCGAGATCCAAGTATTGTTCAACATTTAACCAAGATGGTATCAGCCTCAACTCTAATAGGACCTATTTTTCCATATCCATATTGCTCGTTGGATGAAAACAGCATGATTGCCCTTTTCACGGATGAAAATAATATTCATCTTACCTCCATTTCAGATATTTCATGAATGACAAAAATGATGATATGTAGGTAAGAAATCAAGCTCTAATAGGGGATTTTTTCCATATTCATATTGTTTCTTGGATGAAACAATATCTTATTTTCATCCAAGAAATCAATATGGATATGGAAAAATATACCCTATTAATCAACTCAAAATATTGTTAAGGAAGATTTTGCTTTCGATGTTCATGCCACTCACCCTAAGGAGTCAAGGACTCCATCCACCAATTCAAAATCACTATTTTTTTATTTTTTCAAAATTATGTTTTCATTTAGGGCATGAAAGAATATCAAATCTAGTTGGATGAACTTATGTTTTCAATCAAATCTAATTGAACTATTTATGTATTAAAATATCGAATACAATTGCACTCACTATGTCAAAAATTAGCATTCATGATCTTTAGCATTCATAAATCTTAGGCCATTTTGTGATTATGTCTTATTTTTAATTATGTAGTCACACAGGACATGTCTTTGGGTGGGTCAACCATTTTTCATCCTGCTTTATATTACATGATTATAATATTTCACAATCAACAATTATAGTCATAACTAAAACTATGTGTGTAATATTGATCATTTAGAGGTTAATTAATGAATTTAGGTAGGTCATGGGTACATATATAAGTAAATTGGTACATGGTAAAATAATCAATTTAGCTAGGTGGAACATAGGCAGGTTAAGTAGGTAGCCTTGGCTACTTGCATATCTTCTTACTTAATTTAAACTATTTAACTAGGTTAGCCTACCAACCTAACCAACATTATACCTACTTATCCTACCCAATTACCTAATTAGTCTAGCTTAAATTACATACCTACCTACCTATGGTTGCATATTTACCGTGCCTACCTTCGGCTACCTACTTAGTCCATTTATCTACTTACCTTCCTAACCTTCCTACCTACTTGACTTGCCTACCCACCGACCTATTTAACCTTCCATCCAACCAACCTACCTAGCTTTGGCTACATAGCTAACTAGGTAGACTAAGTAAATAATACTAGGTATATATAATTTACCTACATAAAGAATGGTGAATAAATAATTAATTAAGCTATGGAGGTAGGTATGTTAAGGTAAGTTAGCTATGTTAAAATATATATTTGTATACCTACCTACATATATTATTTTATTTAAGCTTAACTTAGGTAAGTGAATAATATGTAATAAGTAGGATATGTAGTATGTAGTAGGTAAGTAGGCTAAGTAATATGGGGATGGAAGAAGGTTACTTTTGCATGGGACAAAGGATGTGGGGTGTTTTGTAAATCCCATATCCTTTGTCTACAAGTTCAATTGTGTAAATTACATAATTAGATGAAAGAATAGACTGCACATAATTTGCATTAGAACCATTCAAAGTGCAAATGCCATTTGGTATGAACCAATCAAATGCTAAGCATGTCCCCAACAAAATATGATCTTACATACCTACCTACCTAAGCATCTATGTTAATTTATTTGAATAAAGGCCATGTGTCATGTCCATTGTCACCTGTTTGTCATGTTGTAATCATGTTTATAGTCATATGTCTAATCATGTCTTTCGTTGTATATCAAACTTGACCATAGTCATTGATGTCACATGAACTAACACTTCGACTATGACCATGTTCATAATTAGATGATAGAAACGAGTAGATATTGACTACCTAATCATAGGTGTATGTGATTTTTTATGAATGTTTTGATTTTGATCATCATTTTAATGCAAGGCCCACAATGCTTGGAAATTGGTTGAAAAAGGTTTAATTCTCTCATGATGTTGATTTATTCTAGTGTTAATTTGTGATATAGGGGTATTTTTCAATATTAACTAAGATATGTATAAGTAACAACCTAAGTTAGTATAAGATTTTAAAATAATCAAGAAAAGTGTTCCTTTTTCAACCACCTCCATTATCCAAAAAATTTCTCTAAAATTTGAATTCTTATTCATATTTTTTGTACAATAGAATTGATTTGTTTCGAGTCATATGTATAATAGGATAGACCAACTAACATGATAGGATTTCAAGTTTCAAAAGTGTATGGTTAAACAAGTTCAATGTTTAATAACATAGAAGCTTAAAAGGATGTGAAGATCATTGTTGTCATGGTTTTGTTTTCTTTAATGCCACTCTTCTAAGCCAAATGTTTTTTACATTTTTATTTTTTCAATCACCATTGTCACCATATCTTTTTATTGTCACCATACTGTACTCTTTAATAGTGCCATTCCTCCAAGTCAAATGTTTTATACATTTTTCTTTTCTTTTCCAATGGTCTTATTCCTTTAATAGGGTGTACTTGTCATTCTTCTTGAGTTACAGGATTCAATGTTTTTCGACTAATCTATATTGTAATTACTTAAGGTTGATCAACTTGTGGCATGAAATGTTGCTTGTTCACAACACTTTCATGTTAAAGGCTTAGTATGTGAAAGTTTTAACTTTAGGTTTTAGATCCATGTTATTTTAATGTTCTTCACTCACATTGCTTCCATGTTGAATTAAATGTGTGCGTGACATTGAAAGTGCTCACATTGTTTTGATATTTTTGGCTTGCAACTTCAAGCTTTGGAACTACAATGAGGTTTTCTTTGCTCATTTTGTTATTGCCTTGAAAGTTTTGACATTGTTGTTATGTTCACAATTCCTTCTTTAATTTGGAATCATAGTGTTTTGCTCATGCTACTTTTGTGGCAAAATTGTTGACAATGAGTTACCTAGCTTGTATTTTGCTCTAAAAATGTTCACATTGTTTTGTTATTGTTTGCATATATATTGATCTAGTTTTGACTTTTGACATTATGTAAGATTTAAATTATTATTATTATTATTTTGGGGTTTATTTCATTGCATCTTACTCTTAAACAATTTATTTGATGTTATATATTTTTTCAAATTTTACTTTTCCATTAGGGTGAAATCATGGTAAAATATATAGAAAAATAGTTTTTAAAAAAGTCAAAAAATGGTCTAGTTTTTTACACAAGTAGAAGAAAGTAGATTGAAAATAATTTAAAACAACATAATAAAAGCATCGTGCTTTTCTTTGAGTTTATAGTGAGGTGATTACAAAATTTGAGAAACTTCGGTATAATAAAAATAAATAACAAGTATTTTTGAAAATAACTAGACAAATTAAATTTAAACATACTTTTCCATTAGACGTTGGATGTATTCTACTATAATATTTAAACATTGAGAACTTACAAGTACATTTTAAAGATACATATGTTGGAAATGGGGAATATTCAATAATTAATCTACTTTCACCTACTTGCACAACTTTGGACATTTTTAAAAATAGGGAAAAAAAAGTTATTTTTTAAAAATCTATTTGAATGCATGTTAAATATGTGATTAATCAACATCATTGTGATAAAATTAAAGATTATCCTCATTTGATCATTAAGTAAAAAACCATCTCTACTTTCAATACATTATAATTTGTTTATGGCTACTTGTTTCTTTTTGTGACAAGAAGAAAAAAATGTTTATTTTACCTTGCCAACACCCATTAATATGTCATATTCCTTTTTAGTCCATGTGGTCAATTTTAACTCTGTGATTATTATAACACATTTTCTTCATATTTTTCAATAAGATCTTTATTAAGATCTATCATAATATGGAAAATCTTTAAATGATTATGTTAACATTGAATATGAATCTACTTACTAAGTTCATCTAGAATCTAAAGAAATTGTGACTGTGAAGTCCAAAATAATCCACCTAACTATGATATGGGATGTACATTGTGCAACCAAGTTTGAAGGCCTCAAAATTGTGATGGGATGGGTTTAAGGCCAACATAAGGACCAAAAAGGAATTTGTTATTGTCAACCCAAAACATGGTAATAGTGCAACATGAAAAAACATGTTGAGAATGAACTTGGACCAAATTTTGCATGAATACAAAGCCAAGAAAATAAATATAGAGGGATACAAGGATGGTCATAGAAGGTTGAGAAATGAAAAATTATATCTCCACCAATCATCATTGCTTTATTTGGTTTTTTGAAAGCCTACCATAAAATTGGCCTAAACCAAAAACAATCTATGGAGGACAAGTATATGTATTGTTAACTATTTGCATAACATGCAACAACCACAACTTGCTTTGAAATTTGCAAATGTCAATATTTAAATTACACATTTAAATTAACAAATTTTTTCTTTAATCATAAGTGCCATTGATGAAGGATGGGTCATGTACCATGTTGATCTTGTCAAAATCTGATATGGCATATATAATAAAAAGGTGTTTCTTTAACTTTAAAAATGATGTCATTATTAATTAAATTCACCTTCACAAACAACATTTTTGTTTAATACTAAAAAATGAAAGAAAAAAGTTGAATATATTAATTGCAACATCAAGACATTAATTGTAAATTGTGTTCATTTATAAATTAGCATCCTTGGAATTTATTATGACATGTTATGTTAGAAGCATACATGCTAACATGCCATTAACCATGATTAAGTTCATATTAATGTCATGAATATCATTTTCACATGACAAATGGAGTTCATTCATATGGATGCTCATCCATAATTCATAGTTAATTCTTAATTCATTCATAGTTAACTCCCAATTCTTTCCTAATTAAGTTTTGGTTCATTTCTAGTTAACCTTAATTCACTCCTAATTAAACTTCAATTCATTTTTAGTTAATTCATATTTCATTTTTAATCCACTTTTGATTAATTCCTAATTCATTTCATAATTAACTCTTAGTTCACTTTTAATTAAATCTTAATTAATATTCATAATTTACTTGTAATTAGGAAGCTTCTAAAAGGTCTTCCATGGTCGGTGGGCACATGGAAACCTTCATTGAAACTTATTTGAGCTAGCTTTTCAAAGGGGTATAAATAAAAGTAGAACCTTTCATTACCTTCAATCTATTCAACACTAGTTTAAGGTATATGATTTTATTTTATAACCTTGTTATGTTATTTTTGTGTTTACATTTTCTTACTTCATTGCAATAAATTTTTTTTTGTACTTTGGTTTTGCACACTACATATTTTTAGTTATATTATTTGTGTTCTTGTTTTAACATCAAATAAAAGGTTGTTGGAATGGGAGGAGGAAAACATGTGTCCAAAGTCCACTTTGGTCCTTGAATTTTTTTTCAAAATTCCTATGAATACCAGAGATACTTGTTTTATGCCCATTGTGCATCAATGACTCATGAACCTATGAACAAGGGGATATTGGGTTCTTTCATGTGCAAAAGAGGCTATTTTGGTAATAGTTATGTGTATGTGAGAAGAATATGTTACAAAGGAAACCATTTTGCCACCTTTGCAATGTGGTTCATTGGAGCAAGAATTGACTATTTTATATGGTTGCATGGCTATTATGGCCTTCAAAATATTATAATAATTGTTTCTTTCATTTGTCATCACTATTTCAAAAGAGAAAACTCACATGTTTGCATTGATGTTAATTTGTTGTTCAAAAGGATGCAAAATTTGATTAAGTATCTCAATAGCTTGATCTAACATCTTGGATACATGTATGGTTCTAAATTTGATGGATTGGTACAATGGGAATCATTTGTCCTTTTTAAACCAAAGTCTATAAAAAGTTACATCTTGAAAGGTCCCAAAACTTGTTTTTTATGAAAGTTTTCATTTAGGAACTCATTATTTAATGTTATTGCCACCACTATAAGAGAAAATGGGAGATTGTTGGCATTTTGAGCCATCTCTTTTTCACCATACTTCTTTAATAAATGTTAAGACCACAAGTTCCATGTTGTGGTGAAAGTTCATGAAACATAATTTCCACATGTTGGATATTTAAAATTGCAATTTCTCTATATTTTAGACTTTCAAATAAAAGTTGAATGAATTGTTAAAGTGACAAGTATCCTTAGCAATAAAACATCAATTGGCTAGTAAACTATTTGAAAACATTAACTAGTGGTCATTTACAAAAAATGACCCAATGATGCAAGATGAATTTGCAAATTGGTGTCAAGGTTTAACCAAGATTTTTTTTTGAAGCTAAGGATTTATTTTGTACTAAATGACAATAAATAATTACAAGTTGATGTTGGGTATTATAAAGATGCATTGTGATTAATCAACATATGGTAATTTGATTTTCCTAAAAGGAAGTGTGATAAAATGTTATATGTGTAGATGGTAATTTTTTTTGAATAGTTACATTTAATCAAACAATGTTTGTTTGAAATGTGCAAGCATCTTTTAACATGTGCATTTTCTTGCTTGAGATCAATTTATTTTACAAAATTGCTTGAACATCATTTCTTGAAGTTTCATTTTATTAGATTTTTATGGCTAACTAATGTTTAAGAAATTTATAGTTTGTAAATTTCATTGGTAGTCAACCCAATGGAATGGATTTAATGATGAGGTTAATTTGCACATTATTCATTACCTCCTACAAACATAGTACATAATTGTCTTCTCCCATAATTTTAACAATTATCCTTGCATTGTGAAGCTTAAGTATTTATTTCAAATTATTGTTGGCATCTTGGACATGATTTTCAATTTATTGTTTGGACTTATGAATGATTTTGGTGCATTTGTTCATCTATATCACCATGTTGTTAAGGTATTGCATTGAATTCAAGTGCCCCATACAATATTTTGTTTGTGCAAAATTGTGAAGTATTGTGAAATATTTTTGGATAAAAGGAATGTTTTGTTACAAGATTCTTGTTTTGTGAAAAAAAAATTGCCAAAGAAGGAGCAATTTCTGGTCATATTCAATACATTTTTATTCTTGGATGTGAAAGGTAGCCAAATTATAGAAGGATTTATTTTTTGGGGACAAGTCCTAAGGGTTGGTTGACATATAATAATACATCCTTCTGTAATGAAACTTGGTAAGAAAAACCCATGGTCCCATGTATAACTACAAATTAAAACTAAAGGGTTTTGCTAGTGAATTTTAAAATGTGTGAATGTTTGTGAAGTAGTTTGTTGACATATCTAGTGAAGGTATATGTGAATTGCCATAATAAACTTAAAGTGCTATGTTTGGAATGCATTCCTTTATGTTCACCTTTTGATGTGTTCATGAAACTATCTTTTGACATGTCATGTCTACTCCAGTTTGCATAAGTTACTAAAAGTTCGTGAAGTGCTATAGTTAAAGTACTTTTGCTTGCAATTTATAAAATTTTGAACAAGTTATTACATACTTATTTACATGTCTAAGAAGATGAAAGTAAAAGATGAAGTAAAATATGATGTCAACAATGGAGAGCAATGGTATTGTTCTATTATTGTCATTCACAAGAAAGAAAGTGGTATGAGAATCTGTCCATGAAAAAAATCACAAGATTATGACACCAATTATTCTTTGTCATGGTGGATATGATCTGAATGGAATTGACACAACGGTTACCTTGAAACTGCCATCGTGCTGTAGTTTTCTCCGCAATCTCATAGATATATATCATGGGGGGACAATAGATGGCAATTGAACGATGGCTTACCCAGCAATTCACAAACTGTCAAAGACCTATCTTATTGCAGGCAGAGTAGGCCCTCTTGTGTAGAGGGCCTACTCCTGCAATAAGATTGTGAAGGCCTATTCTGCCTATTGCAAAATTTAGTTGAATGGAGAGAAATGCCAATTTTTACACCATAAAGTTTTCCATAAAGTCACCCTGTCTTCACCCTACCTTTGGGTCTCCTTTCACCCCTAAACCCCTCTTTCAGTGGTATCTGCAAAGTAATGAAATTATATTAAATCTGGGTATGAAATGCTGAAACTCAGCAATTAATGCACAAGGTTCGAGAATAATTATAATGGCTGTGAAGGTAGGAGCAGTGAAAGGCTTTCAGGAAAAAGGAAAGAAGGGGTGAAAACAGGATGAAACGCAGTTGGCCACCAAAATTGATGTTTTTCTGAGTTCCAACGTTCCAACCCCCCTTGAATGTGACCACCAAAATTGATGTTTTCTGAGTTAATGTTAATGTACTTTTTCCAGGTCTTTGTCACCCTCATCAGGTTTATGACCAAACTCAGGGTTCTCATGCTCTGTTTTCCTCGCTTTTCGGATTTCTCTAATACACAAAAGAATAGGTTCTCTAAAGTTCTTACCAACAAATTGCACCCCATGAGACAGATTCTACTCCCATTGTGCCTTTAGTTGCCTGCCCTGAAGGCTTATTAAGTTGCAGACTACACCCTATAAGACTACATCTCTAGTGTGTAATAATATACCAGTGCAGTGGGTTTTATTCACAGTGCAAATTACCCTATTCATAATGTGACACATCTATTGCCAATGTCTTCTTCCATCAATTACATCCTCTGATTATCTGATTAGTTTTGTTTCCAGAGATTTGCAGGGCCAGAAGCACAAGCAAGACATGGAGATGCAACTGAGCTTCAGACCTGAAACCAACCAGGGAGAAGAAAACAAGAGTAATGGAGGATTTTTAACTCACTCCCAATGTATCAACTATCCACCCCTAATGATGCATTTGTTACCAGCATGAACCTGAGGCTATGAGCAGCAAGATTTGAGTCAAAAAACAAAGAGCAGATCTTATATGAGTCTTGGTCTAAAATGCAACATATTGATTCTCTGTCAAACTCCAAAGAAACCACAAAATTTGACACAATACACAATGATGTATATTCTTAAGTGGCTAATTCACAATAAAAGTCCATGGGCCACTTTAGCAACTCTAGAGATGATAAGTAGTGCTAGTTTGCAAGTGGTCTGCTCCTGCACTTGAACATGTTCATAACAAATTGTATACATGAATCATACTAACGTCCACCACACAAATGTTCACCACACTTGGAGATAGTGGAGCCAGTGAATTGATTGGCTCCTCCAGATTGCCATAGATGAGACAAGAGGCATCACATGAATCATCAAGCAGCAGCAACTTCACTTTTGTCATCTTTAGCCCAAAAACTTGTAGCCTTCCCTGTCCTTGAAATTCGGTCCAGGACCTCATCAGGCTTCACATTTCCAGTAATTGTCACTTTCTGCTCCTGCAAGTCTATGTCATAGGAATTCACACCTGTAATTAAAGCACAAAATCAGTTTCAAACTCTTATAATTCTGTCCACAAAAAGTCCACATACATGAACTGGTATATCATATCAGAGCAAGATCTCTTGAATCTCTTGATTCTGATAACAAGCACTGCAAGGTCTAATTTGAACACACTCTTCACAGACACAGTCTAAAGGTATTCACTTCACTAATGGTTTGAACCTAAAACAAACACTCATACAATAAATCCATGCATAAGTTGATATAACTTAGCATGCATGGACATATCCAATGACATAGGTTCAAAATAGGAGTACCATCCAACTTGCCGATGGCTCTCTTCACTGCTCCCACACAGCCTCCACAGGTCATGGCAACCTTCAGGACAACAGTCTGCACAACCACCATTCTGGTAAGAGTTCACTGACTGCAGCAAGCAATAGATCATAATTCTCATGAGTATTTAAAAATATCCATAACTCATGATTAAAGGTAACTAGGACCAAGTGAAAAAAACTTCCAGATAAGGATCAAAGAGCAGGGAAAAAGAGAGACACAGAAGGGAAGAACTTGTCTGAAACAACAATAAAATTAGCAGTATGAACAGCAGTGACAGACCCTAAATTCTTGAGGGACCATCAACGGTGACATGTGTGATAGTGGATTTTCTATCACAACTACCCACTGACTTCATCAGCTCACTGCAGTGGGTATAGGCAAGTGTAATCGATGCCATAAGTACCAAGTTTCTGTCACAAGTCCAGAAGCCAAAGGATGACTTAGTGATGGTACGGGCTAGCACCCTTCACTACGGAAGGGAATAAAAAGATAGAATACAGAGGGTAAAAAAAAAAGAGTGAGTCACATGAGGAAAAAAGAACAAAACATCATAAACAGAAGGGAGAAGACAAATGAAGACCAATTCAACTTGGAAAAGCTCCCCAGTTACCAGACTAATTACTCAATTCCACAAACTTCACACGACTAAAATTTCAAAAAGAAAACTCTCTTTTATTGAGCAAACCTCTTATCCTCTTTAAGAAAACCTTGAAAGGGTAGCAGGAAGTTGAGATAACCATCTGAGAAACGAAGAAACCTTGAGAACTGAAAAGCCTCAAGAATGTGTAGAATTGACTATTGATAACACCCCACTTAGCAGCAATTACAAGATTAGCATGAACATGAGGCATATGGATCATGTCAATACCCTCCTTCTCAGGTTGAATATGATTATAGAAAATATCACTTGAAACCTCTAGCACTGTAGTCAATGGCTAAATCCAAAAGTTACAAGCAAAGCCATTAGACATACAATTTAACCCACAAAACATTTTAGGGTGTATGCTGCCATTGAAAGAGGCTTTGTCCGGGAACATAAAACTCTCAAAAGTTCCAGATAAAAAGATCACCCACAAGCCTATAAATTAGGGATGATCTCTGAGGGTGTAGAGTTGGACACCAAAAGACATTTCAAAAAATCAAACTCAACTGCAGGAAGCAACCACAAGCACATCCACAGGAACCAAAGTTTTTCAATCAGTTCAGCGCCTCCCTTCGCAGTTTAAAACCTCAATATGCTCGGAAGGAATATGTCAATTTTGGCCAATGCACCACTGCATATGCATCCATCTGAAGACTTCAAATGCCATTGCAATTGAGTGCAGAATAGACTGTTTAACAGATAGCTCTATAATGGCCACTCCACAACAAAGATAGATACTGAATTTACTCTTGGAAACAAAATTTTCTGCTGAATTTGCTCATGGAAAACAAAATGCTTCGATCGGTCCACACCAATTCTTTCTTGTGATTACACACCCTCTTCTTGACAACTCTGAACTGTTGTTGGTCACCTACTGGGTGTTATTTAACTGCAAGGAAACATCTAATAAACTAATGGATCATACAACAGCTTATTCCACCACAATCACCAACTGGCCACTGGATTGCTCAATAACATACTCAGCACAAACTGACTTCAGAAGAAAATGCAGAGCAAGCTTGAGACAGGTCATTGCAGAGTCACAGGTACTTATCATGGAGGACAGACAACAATGATTAGTTCCCACCCAATCATGAGATAATCTGAGTCTAAAGCATCAACTGAAGACAAAAGGAAGCACAAATTCTACATCACAGGTGTCAAGGTGCACCTCAAGCTATTCTTCACCTCTTTGCCTGGTAGACAACATACCACTTTAACTTCATTATTATTTCCAACAAGCATGTAAAGGACCATATTAGGAAAGCCTGGACCAGGCTTGACATACACACCATGGCCTAGTTTGGAACCACATAAAATAGTAAGTTTTTCCTTCAAATCTTCAGTCACAAACTGAAGTGTCAAGCACCACAACACCATCATCAGAAAGGCTGTTCATGGCCTTGAGTCTGAGAGCTTCACAGGGAACTACAGAGGCATCTAGACTCGAGTCTGTTTGTGAAAAAAAGCAAAAACATTCTTTGTCGCTTGCCAGAAAACCAAATCAACAGACTTTTGCACACACGTCAAAGTGCACAATTCTTGAGACCCTCGTGACAAAGCTGAAACAAGGCACTTTCATCGATGGAACAAACTGCCATATCAAACCGCGAAGTCCACAGCTTTTCACATAGCTCACTTCAAAGGTTTCTTTTACAGATATATCTGCTACAAAACTTCTCCTATGACGTGAATAGATCATTCTACTTAAGTCCAGAATTGTAAAAAGATATTTTTATATTTCAGAACAAAGCGTTGTGAGACGACACAAGGCGTGGAGCAAGCAGACATAAGCAAGCGATTGTTTTCAAAGGCACACAAACCTGTGGAAGCGAAGTATGTCATGAGGATGGAGAGAAGAGGGGCCAGAAAAATGTTGGTTAAAAGAAAGTAGGAAGGGAACCATCGGAAAAAGGATAAACCTCGGTAGAAGACATGGTGACGATCGAAGAAGATAGATAGATACACAATGAAACCTCGACTCTGCTCTTCCTGAACCCGCAAGTGCTCCTCCGCGATGAAAAAAGCCCCCTCCGATGATGATCAACCAAAAACCTAGAGACGATAACAAAACCTGGAGGCAGAGAAAAGGATTGAGCAAGCAAGCAGACGATGATGACAAGGTTGAAGAATTACGAAGAGGAAAGTCGCAGTGATAATGAAGCTAATAGAGATCGGCAAAAATAGGAATAATAACAATAATAAAGTCTGGAATTGGAGAAGAGACGAAAACAGCAAGCAAACAACAGAGATCCGCAACAAAAGAAAAACGTTTTCCACAACACACAGAAGAACACTTTCGTCACTGACCTTTGTTTGTGGACACGCATCTTCTTCTCCCCTTTATCGGATGATATGCAGAACTCTCTCTGCGTCCGCGTCCCGCAGTGGAAGCACAAGCTCAAAGGAACTTGCTGTCGAAAAAGCCTCCTCCAAATGGCTTGTGAATCAGATATCATATTTTTGGAAAAAGAAGACATCAAATAATTTTAAAATAATAATAAAAAACAGCCTATTCCGCGTTCTTTCTGTCGCAGTCTTCACCAATCATTCAACGCGCTAAGCTACCTACTTTCTAACTTACTTAATTTCCTTTGGAAGGTGAGCACAATTATTGTGGCTCCCTCATTTTCATTTCTTTTGCTTCTCTTTTCATTATTAGGCTGCTGTCTTCACAGATACGCACTTATTAATTGGAACCCATTCACATAGGGTTTTTTTCTTGTTGCATGGACATCCGCTTCCCATAGGAGGCTTGCATCTGTGTTGAAAATATGTAATTAATCAATGTTGAGAACTTTAGAAACACGTTCCCATGTAAAAAGATAAATGTCATTTTGTGATGATTCACAAATTAAGTTACAATTCTTGCATTTGATCAATATTTGAATGATAGAGTTGCGACATGATTATCAAAATAGGTAGCTAACTAAAAATAATAATAATGGAAAGCTGCTCTCATCACAGAATCTATGATCAGAGCAGGCTAATGAAAAGATAACCAAAGTTAGCCTATGTATCATGGAATGTGGATGGTGAACAAGGAAGAAGTTGTGTGATTAATGAAGCACTTCTTGGTCTTGAGGAAACCCTGAGCACCCAGCCCATTTTCCACCACAAGCTAAGGTATACATGTTTGCACATGACTTCACGAAGACATATTCACTTGAGATGATAGTAAAGGAACGTTGCTGTTTGCTCCATAATATGAAAATTTGAAGCTCCAGCACCACAAAGCAAAACCATTGCAGCTTGTGAACCCATTATGAAATATGAGCCAGTATCATGTGTCTCTCTGTGCCTTGTCAAGGTCACTACTTGCACAGTAAAATACAAGAACTTGTTTTAGTACTTCAGATTGGGAAACTCTAATATCATATCATGCTAAATTTGCTGTTGGACAGTGGTGGTGCTTCTAAGTCTCCAAATGGGAGGAATTCAAAAGATTTTTGTCCATATTTCTCTCAAAATTTTGTGCATTTTGCACATCAGGTCGATTCTTTACATGGTAGTGTTTGATTGCTAATGAGAAGCTTTAATTATTCATGAGTGCAATTTTTCAGATGTTTTACAGATGTTAATAGTTTGGCTTTTCCATAAGATTCTGACTGAGTATGTTTGCCATTCTTTTGAATCCCCTATGTGCAGCAGAATGATGGAATTTTAGTGCAATCCAGCAGGTTCATGATGGTGCAGTGACAGCAGAAAGTGCTGTTTCAGAGAGTTGGTATTTTTCATTCCTAAAGACCACAAAGAAATTTTCCAGTGTTTGTGGAGGCTACATGTACAATGGCTTAATTTTTTAGTTATAAAGCAAGCTATGTTATATTTGATTATAATCCCTCCTCAAAATGTGAAGGCACATTTTATTTTAAGTTGCACATTAAATATCGTGTCTCAGCACATTTGGTTCTATATTTTCATTATTACATAATCTACATTAGAATTTAAATTTAAGACAAGGCTTTACTTATGGAAGGCCAAAGTGTGGGGGCATTCCTAAAATACGGTATCATCTTTCACCTCATCAAGTCCCTTGATTCAAGAATGGCCTACATGTAATTTTCCCTCTGCAACACAAGAGCATTGATTTGCTCATGAGTGGGTTCTTATGTTTATTATCTTTGTAACAACCTTTTTAAAAATTGACAATATTTCATGAAAAAAGTGAATTAAAATTCAAAAGCTCCAAAAAATGATGTGGTTTTGGAGGTTTTCAATCACCAAAAGTCAAAAAAGAGAGTAGAAGTAGCCATATTTATATATTTGGGTTTCAGTGTGTAGTAAACAAATATAGAAGGATGTTTAAAAATTTGTACTTCATATTTGGTGTGTAGCCAAATTTGGTTAAACCTTGGTAAAGAGGATCACCATTTTTTCTACATCTTCCAATTGTCCATAGACACTTTGGTTGCAACAAAAAAATCATTAAAAACACATTGCATTCTAATGTTCGTTTTCTTCTCACATCTTATCATTTAAAGATTCATATATAAAGACCCAAAGATTTATATCTCTACCAACACAGACTACAAAGATTAGGTAGAATGTCAAGAGTGTCTCTCTCTCTTCCTTTTGTAACAACCTCTTCATATTGCAAACTTCTAATCAGCCACTTAGTTTATATAGTCTGGGAGCTTTAAGCTTTAATTTCATGAACTTAACAGCTTAAAATTTGAAAACGAATTATGCCTCCCTTCCTTTCCTCCTCATCACCAAAAATGAGACTGTCAATGTTAATGGAGAGCCCACACTTAGTGGTAAGTCCTGATTAAGTCAAAGGTAGAAAATGCAAATTTAACCTTACGGCCACACTTCCAATGTTACGTAGCACAATTTATGATGTCTCTACCTACGTGGCAAGCAAAGCTAACTCAATGTTAGCTTCAAAGTAGTTATCACCAAATCTAAAGAAAACCTAGATGTGGGGAAAAATCGTTAGTGGTAGCTAGAATTAGAACAAAATGTAAAGGAGAAGGGCCTAAGTCCTTCCATGATTTGAGATCTATGCCCAAGGCCGGCAGGCCGAGGGAACAGGTCGAAAATAGCCGAAGGGCCTGTACTCGGGTCCTTTTCATACGTAAAGCAGAGCTGGGATTTTTTCACTTTTTAAAAATAGTGACAGGCTGGCTGGCTGGCGGGTACCTTCCGCTGGTCATAAGATCCCAGTACAACCTGGCTGGTACCTTCCAACGCAGAAGATCCCGCTTGCTGCAAACAGGTTTCTTCCGGCAGTTAAGGGAGCTGAAAATACAATGGAAAAATCCAGGCAGTGCTTTACATTTGATAACTTAAGATAATCCCTCCTACAACCCTTGGGCAGCCCAATCAGCTCGAAACTCCTGCCCGCCTCTCCTCGCACCTTTGCACGTTCGTCGGTGTAACCCTCCTCGCGGCAACATAGCAACGCCATCGCCAGTACCTTTTGCAGCAAGCAAGTGCTGCACGACACAAACACCATCGCCACCAAAACTACAAGTAGCGCAAGACCCTGGAAATGGACGACAACGTCGCATACGGTGACAACTATGAACAATCGGACCAACTAAGTATGTGTCAATTTGCAGATTAACCATGCCTCCCTCTTTGTGTTTCAGTTTCCATAGAAAGAATGTGCATGCAAAAACAAATTATCAAGAGAATTTTTAGAATGAAGAACTTATCAAATTTCATTTCAACAAATTATACAGGAATTCTCGAGATTGGAGGTGATAGTTCCATTCGACCACGTGAAACCAATGACACCAAGAAGAAAGGGAAGAGAAAAACACATCTCTGATGACACCGCAAGTGAGGTGAGATCAATCTAGAAACCCAGACAACCCAATTGGGAACATCAAGAAGTGGAATCCCTAGTGCAAGCTAAAAAAGATGAACATATAGCTTCGTTAGATGTGGTCGATTCCAGGGACTACTATTCGGATACAGCCAATGCACACATTTGAGGATCGGGCCAGCCTGCAAGGAGAAATGGGCTAGCATCTACGACGACTACAAAAGAATCCAAGATTACATGGTAGGGACAGGTCATAATGAGGAGTAGTGGAGTATTTCCCCTGCAGACAAAATGGCACAGGATCTGCCAAGTGTGTTCGTCAAATCAACTTACCAGATGATGGATGCGTTCATGAGCAGTAGGCCCAATTTTGAACCACCGCACTCCCAAGATTTCATGGACCCCAACAACAATGTCTTCAACCCCAAATTTGTTTGTCAAGAATTTGAAACAGCTGTTGCACAGGATCCGAGTTCTCCCACGATGCATGATGACCTGACTCCTCTAGAATTGATTCCATATCTATACAATTATCCCAAGCCAAGATACACCGTGTTCAATGCCAAAAACACTTACGCAGCGGACACAAGTCCTGCCACACCCAGAGTTCATATCCATCAGAATAATTTGCAGCTGTAAAGGAAATTTCCACTCCAAAGCCCTGTTACTCCTCTTGAGGCGATCAATGATGCAACAAAAAATAAAGCAACACCAAATAAAGTAACACCAACACAAGTGCCGCAAGTCCAGCATGTTCCGCGAATGCAGTCAAGAGGATTTCGTCCACCAAGAGCAAACACTGGAACAAACACAAGATCCCCGGCGAGATCTGAAGATTCTACGCAATCAGCTGCAGTATGTGTTGGTCGACATGTCGGCAATACAGATGTTTGCAGAAAGGATTGGTGGAGTCTATAAACCAGATTCATTCAGTTCAACATGAAATCCTTGACAAGTAATTACAGTACTTCAAACATTGTGATGAAAATCTGTTCCAAACCCAAATGGGAATGGTGAATGCAATTATTGGGCCAAGTCTTTTTTACAAGGAACAATTAGCCGGTACCTGCATCACCCCCTTGACATGCCCACGACACAGAATTTGCTACTCATCCTACACATGGAGCTAACAGAAATGGAGCTGCTGGTCCTGGACTTGCGCATGGAGTTACTGGAACTGCTGGAATTCATCATACACATGGAGTTCCAAAACAAATGCATCGATCCGCCTCCATCTGAGGCCTTGGGTTTGTTTTCTCTCATAACATCTTAGCACCAATCAGCCTGAACTGATCTCAATGTTCATGCAAAGAACTTCATTAAGGACTTATTAGTTGTCTGCATCAGCCAGAAAGGTAACAAAAAAGAAGCAGAAATATTCAAAACAAAATCCGCTGAACTTCAACAGACCAATCTAGTGAACACACATTCACAACAATTCTCAAAATTCAAAAATCTCTGCATTGTTCAATCCCATAGAGTACATGCTTTGGCTACTGTTAACCAATGTTGGGCTGGTATTTGATTTTGCTACTACCCACCAGTTCTGGGTTTCCATATTTTTTTAGTGTAGGGTAATGCCCTAGGGTGGGGGATTCTCAAAATAAGAGGCCTAAGACAAGGCAATAGCTGAGTCTGGCCTTGCATTTTGAGATTGTCCCCCACCCATGGGCTTTACCTATCATAAAGCACAAGGCAAAATTTATCATGAACCAAACCTATGTAAATCATGAGGTGTATGATTGGGAAGGTTTTTATGCCTACTCCTCAATAGTGGTAAGGTCCTTAAACCTAAAAGTAGGCATAATTCCATCCCATCCTTGAGGAGTAGCCATAATTTCCCTGCCAATTTTTAGGAGAGAAATTGAAGGATATACCTCCACATACTGCAAATTTTTTTTGAGTGCTTTACAAATCAGAGAACAGCCTATATTGGGTTTTTTTAAAAACTGAAAATAAAAAACCATCAGTTCTGGTTGTTTTGAAAACCTTGAATGATCATTAGGTTCCATAACAAAAGCAATAGTTCTATGAATAAGAATGCTCCCAATGTAGGCACTTCCAAATTTGAGATTTTAGCACAAAGTCGTTAGGCCGAATGCTAGAGTCAAAAATCTGGAAGGGCCTACAGTGGGAGCCTTCACGTGCATAAAGTCTTGCTGTTTTTCAACATTTCTTTCCAAGGTTTCTTTTCAAGTTTGGATGAAGTGTCCAAAGCTACAGCTGCGACTGGTTTTTTTTAGTTTAAAGGTTTGATTTTTATTATTCATCTTTCTATTTTTCCCTTGTTCTCCTCTTTCTTGCTCTTGCTTGCTTTGTTGTATTGCTCTCGCTCTTTGCTCTTATTCCTTGCTCTTGCTAGTTTTGTTGCAGCACTCCTATTTGTTTTTATTTTCTATTTGAAGCGTACATCTTGTTGCACTGCCAACTGTGCTAACATACTTCTTGCACACAAAATTGTGCTTTCTTAGCAACAATGACCTTTTGTTTTTATTATTTAAAAAAATTTCCTCTCCTTTATCTTGATTTGTTGTTTTATTGGCCTTGCCTACCAAGGCAAGGATATTGTGTTTAGATTCATTATAGAGTATAGTAGCTTAAGGGATTTTAGCCCCTAGGTAGTAGATCTATTTTTATAGGAGGATTATTGAAAGATGATATTTTGGCTTGTGTTGAAACTTGAGATTAGTTATAGAATTATGATATCTTGAAGGATTTTGGTTTCTTTTAGAGGATTTTTTAGAAGATTATATTTTTGCATGGTGAATATTTCAATTTTCATAATTCTTCTTTTGCCTTCAGATACTTTTTAATGTAAAAGTCAATGCCACAGTGACACACCCCTTGTTTTTTCTTATATATATATATATATTTGTTTACACATATTTCAGGATCTTTTTCTATGGGTGATTGCAATTTATTGCAATTTAGTTTGAATCCTGCTTTTCAATTTCTTGCACCTTTTTCTTACTGTTCACGATGAAGACACACTTTCAGTTTTTCAAATTGGCAGTCATTGCATATTGACTTGACGATACACTTTCAATTTTTCAAATTGATGCATTTTGATCTTATGTGTTTACAAAGGAATCTTCATCTTCACAGAATCCTCTGCAAATTACATAACAATTTCACATGTTGCCAATTCATTTCACATGACAGATTTCTAATTTAAAAAAATTCCTTGGTAGTTGCAGATTTTTACAGGTTTACATTGAGTTTTGATGTTTCATTTGATTGTTTCTTAAGGTCAAGAAGCAACAAAATGGAACATTAAAATATATCCATTGGCCATGGCATTGAAGGTGAAACCCTTTGCTCCATTTTTTATTATTCAAGTTTTGTATAAAAGTTTGAGTTTGCAAATGTATCTTTGCTTATTTGAATTTTAAAAATAAAATTGAGTTTTCAAAATTTTAATTATGAATAAAATAGATTGTTTGTTTTCAGATGTTTTAATTATGAATAAATTAGATTATCCGTTTTTGAATTTTTGAATTATGAATAAAAAAGATTCTATGCCTTCAAAGTTTGAATTGTGAAGAAAAAAAATGAACAACAAAATAATTGAATTTTTAAAAAAAAGATAAGGAAAGAAAAAGAACAGAAAAAAGGATTAAAAGAAAGAAATGAGAAGAGTAATTTCTAGATCAACATTTACTTTACTTACATACCTACCTTAAACAATTAGCTAGCCAACCTATCTATCTACCTACCTACTTATTTAGTCACCTTAAAAATCTCCCTACATCCTCACCTCCCTACATACCTTAACAAACTATTTACATACCTAATTACATAACCTAACAACTTACCTACATATTAATTGTACTACCTAATATTTATTAGTTCCTATTCAATAGTACTTACTAAGTTTACATGTACACACAATTATAAATCTTGAAGGAAAAATATAAGTTGAATTTGTGAACATAATTCAATTTCAAGAAATTCTTATTCACAAATCATTTAAAAATTTGTACATTATTGTGAATATCAATGAATAGATCTGTGAGAGATCTTGAAAAGTAAGACATGAAGAAGAGAATGCATTTCAAAGTTTGAATGTTGGAAAAGATTTGAAATGGAACATGCTAATAACAAAGTTTCACAAATGTTATCACAACATTAAAGTGTGGTAGTTGGTTAAAGAGTTGGTAAGTACATGTGCCATTAGTACAAACTTGTTGAAGGCGTAACCTAGTGGCACTTTTGTTGCGAACCTTTTTCACTTCAACACAATCGACTCAAAAGGCCCAATAACACAAACCGATGCCATGATGAATTCAAAAGAAGAGGGATAGTAGAAACATTTGTTACAAGAAATGTTGCCCATAATTGCACAAGAAGACCCATACATGATTTGAATACTTGGTCAACAAATATACATCAAGATTGTTAAAACGATTACAATGGGATGGGTAGAAGGGGTAAATCTTTTTTTCTTTTTGTTGTCCATGAATTTGTTAGTGAATATGGTGAGCAAAAAAAAAAATCTAGGGTTTAAGATTACCTTGGGGATGAAACTCCTTTAAGGTGTACCACAAAGGACAAAAAAGGCTTAGTCCCTATACAATGTATTTTTATCTTATATTTTGATCCCCAAAAAAAATAATGAATCAAAAGTTGTCAAATTTTTTTGGAAATACTATATTTTAAGTTATTACAATTTTAGATTCCATCATAACCATCCATAAATGTATATTACATGGTAAAAAAGGACTAGGTAAAAAAGATAGAAAAGGGTGATGCTATGACAAGATTTTGGTACACCTTAAAGAATTTGCACCCTTGGGTGATTTTCATGATTACTATTATTGTCTTTGTGTAATGTCAATTGTTTTCTAGGTTTAGGTAACAAGAAATGTAAAACAAAAGGAGAATAAGAAAACAAAGAACAAACATAAAACAATTAATGTAGTAGGAAATATGGACAATGTAATGGTGTTTGGTATTTGTCATGTTGTGATGTTATGATGCAAAGCTATAACTTGGGAAATGCGAAAAATTATTTTAGTAGCTACATCCATATATTGTTGCAATTTCTCAACATTTGTAAATATTGTCGTTTTAGTTTAGGGTATGGGCAGTAACTTATTTATTATTTGCAGATTCCCAATGGTTTGGAAGGCAAGAGCATAATCTACAAATCCATAATGCAATAAAGTAAACATCACTATATTGCATTGTACTTAGAGGAGGAGTATGAAATGTTGGCATTAGAAGTGCATTTTGATGTGAAACAATTAAACATACCAACTTTTGGTAATAAGTTTTCATTCTAATGCAAGTTCTACAAAACCATGTTCAAAGACAAAAATACATTGTTTTACAACATGATGATGAATTTGTGCCTTGAGTACATAGGGAAGGAATTGCTGAAAATGTACCCCACCATCACAAAGTTTGAAGTTAAAGAGTTTATTAGGTTAAGGGAGAAACATGGGAATACTTTACTAAATCACCCACTATAAGAAATCATGGTTATTTTTATCGGGAATTTCAATAAAAGAAACCCCCCATATGGTTTTTTTTCCCCCATGTCTAATTTGACCAAATTGCCATTTTAGACAAGTTGATTTAGATTTGATTTGTCGCAACGTTAGCCTTGGGCTTGCAACCAAAACAAGGGCTTGTAAAGGTGTGGGCCAAGAGTGAAGCGTGAGAGTCACATTTCATGCTCCCGGGAGTGTAAGGGAGTGTGAGGGAATGAACCCCCACACTCCCAAATGAGCTTTCATTTTGGGAGTTAGAGTCTTAACGGACTTCTAAATTTTTAAAGGGTAATTTTAGGGGTCAAAACTCATTGTATTGAAGAGTTCATTATAACATTGGAAAACTCTTGAGATGTAGATGTTTAAAATGGGCTTGCATGACACATTTAAGTACTTGAAACATAAGTTATGGCCAAAAGAAAAGTTGGGAGTCAAATTACCAATTTGATTCCCGACCATTAAAAGTTAGGAATCACCCTGATTTAATTACATGTAGGTGGCATGCCACATATTGTTGGAAAGCTCTCGATTACAACTTTGATTCAGACCTTAACTCGATCAAAATTTTGCATAAGAAGTTAGGGCTTCTAAAGTCGAGGGAGTCCCAATTTTGGGACTCTTGGGACAAAATGACATTTGGGTGTAGGCCCTATGGTTAGGCATAGAGAATACTATAAGGGGGAAGGTGGTGACTTCCCCCAAGTTTGGGCCATGGTGAGTTTTGTGAGTTCATGTTTGCTCGTGCTTTGTTGTGCACCAAAAATGTTGCAACTATGCACTAACCAACTTGTTCTTTGGTTTGTGTAAGTCCATGTGAATAATTGACCCGCTTGTCACGCGTCTTAATCCCTATCCCAGAGCTCTAGCACACCCCTTTACCCTTGAAGTGCTATGAAATAAGGAACGTACCCCAACACCTTATCCTTCAACTTTTCTCAACTTTGGATTTATAATTGAGTCCATCAAGGAGTTTGGGGCTACGTCATGATTGTTTTGATTATCTTTTTTTGGTTGGTTTTTTTATTAGTTTTTTTTACTGAACCACCATGATAATAACATAATTTGGGTAGCAACCAAAAATATATATTATTTAAATTATTTTATTAAAATTAATATGAAAATATTATCTAATTACCTTACCTACCTACCTAATTAATAAAATTAATAAAATAATGCCAAAAAATTATTTATTTATTTAACTATTAACCTTATGTCTTAGGCCTAGGTTAGTCATATATGCTAAAGTAAGCCACTTAAACTATGCTAAGCCCATTAAGCTAGGCCAAGGAGCTTAGGCTAGGAGGTCTAGTAGGTTTTGCAACCTAAGCTACCTAATTAGGTTGCCTAAGTAGCCAAAGTAACTTAAGTTGTAAATGTGAGGACTTGAATCCTTCACTTCCACATTGAAGAGTTAAATCCTTAACCATTGCACTATCATTGCATAAAGTGATTTTATTTGATAACATATTTGTAATGAGGATGATTTTGGACCAACATATTGTAATCAACTTCCATGAATGTTTTTTGAAAATGCATATTATATTAAATGAACTTGAATTTTTTTATAATACGTACATAAATATGTAGGTTATAAGTGGGCTTTGATGGTTACAAATGTTTTCATGTTGTGCATTAACACAATTACAACATGCCCACTCTAATGTTGGATTGTGGATGGTGTATCGCAAATGGATTTCTTTTTATGACATGATGTGTGCTGGACTACCATCATAGGAAGGCAATGTCATATTTGTGTCAAGAATCAACTATGCCCCCAACCATAAACAATTGTTGGCATTTGTTATTCATGAACCCAAAGTTCTTACATAGACTTTGATACCAATATTAAATGAGGACATTTCAACTAACTCATGGATGCACCAATCCAACAACAACTAACCAATTTATTTTTCCCTTACTTCAATTAGGCCTCCAATGTCCCATAGTAACTTTCTATTACAACATTGGTGTCATGCCCAACATATGGTAGATTTCGGAATCCAACCACCCACATGTGAGTTTTAAGTTGCCAATTTTCTTCTGTGTATTTCCAAAAGACGTTAGCTATAGGGTACTTGCTAATGATATATTATAGCCAATTCATTGCCCACATTTTGGCACCTCCTCCAAATGAATTATCGCAACCGCACTTTGGGCAAAGTGGGAGAATGTAACTCCCACTCCCAAAAGTGGAGACTTGGAGTCCTCCGGGACTCCCAAAAACTCAGAAGACGATTTGAGGGGTCAAATCTCCTTGCATTGGTGCGTTCTTGGTCTTATTAGAAAGGTCTTGAAGAGTAGATGCCCAAAATGGTCTCGCATGGGCCATTTGGACATATGTAGACCAAGTTATGGGCAAAAGAAGGGCCGGGAGTGAAATTGGCAGTTTGACTCCCGACCATTAAAAGTCGGGAATCGACCTCTTCCCAATGTCTGATTCGGGAGTGCGATGTGGCGTTGGAAAGCTTTCGAGGAGAGCTACAACTTTGCTTTAGACCTCGTCTTGATTGGATTCTACAGTCGGGAGATATGAGCTCCCAAAGTTTTGGGACTCCAACCCGGGACAGTTTCGGGACTCCAACTTGGGAGTCTTGGGAAAAAGTGCCATTTGGATGCAAGTCCCGTGGAGAGCTGCAGAGAATACTATATGGGAGAAGGTGGTGGCTTCCCCCGAGTTTAGGCCGTGGTGAGTCTTGTGTGTAAAAGTGTTCGTGGCTTGTCCCAACACCCAAGGGTGTTCCCGAATGCTAACTAACCCTTTTGTGGTTGGTTTTGGATGCAAATTCAGGCTTGATCTTCTAGTTCATCTTCCTAGTCTAATCTCGGGACTTCTAGCACGCCCCTCTACCCCTTTTTTAGTGCTGGAAGTTGGGAGCGCCCCTCAAGTCCCAATTTTCCGCAACTCTACATAGTTGGACCCTCAAGTGGGTTCAACCCCTATCTTGGGAGTGCGTCATGAACCATCTTTGTCATACATGATGTTCCCTAGTTCTTGTAATATATTATTACGTAATGTTGGGTTTTTTATCTTGATACATGCTTGTTTTTGCCATGTTATTTTCACATGTCACAAACATTAAAAAATGGCAATGTTTGGCCATATAATCCTACAAGAAAGAAAATGCATTATATATGAAACTTGGTGGATTTAAATACAATCAATGTTGATGCATGTTACATCCATTGGGGTAAGTGACATGTATAATATATAGTTGGCAATTTGTTGGACAGAAAGGGGGAAGGGGTAAGGATTTTACTTGATGCAATTGATTTTCCCTTGGACACAATCAATAATGAAAATATTGGGATGCCATGATGGGTGAATATTGTGAATGCTTTCATTCAAAGCGTGCATCCATGGTGTCAAATCCTCTTGTCGACATCATGATGTGATGCAATATGTTATAGGAATGTCATTGTGCCATTGGTTAAACGCCATCATGGTATAGAGGGGAAATTGCCACAATTCACAATAGAGATATGTTAGTTAAACATTGACAAGAAATATAATGAATGATCTATTAACAATTTCAAATTTCTACATGTATTTTTTTTATGTCCTTTGATTTGTCTTATTAATGTTTTAATGACATTAGATTACATACATATTAATGTATCATGTATTATGTATCAGACATAATGTATCACCTTTTTTTCATTTGTCCCAAAGGTTGCATCAATTGTAACACCCTTTTAGTGCCCATGTTTAATCATCATGTCCTTTTACCATGGTGTTTGGATACCCAAAATGAAAGGCATGTTTTGCCAAGTGAGAGCACCATCCATGTCTACCCTAGTTTTTTCTTAATAAAACACTAAATTGGTGTTTTGTCGAACCCACATACGCACATTTTTTGCACCGTTCTTATGTAGCTAGTATGTTTCTTGAGCCAATTTCCCAAACAACACCCTAACATTTTGCTTAGTGAGGAACATGTCTCTATTTAACTCACATGTCATTAACATGATGTTCTTCACACACTACCTATGTTTTGCCATAATTTCAAACATTGTGAGTGCAAGCCTTAGTTGTTCCATCACAAAATCTTTGATTTCTTCTAATAAATGGGCAGCAAATGTAGATTTATCACCCATTTTTAAATCCCCATGGTCATGTAGACCATCTTTATTAACATGATTTCATTGAATGAAAAAACTCTAATTTATGTTTGAGCAAATATAATGTTTTAATGGTGAATTCAACTCTACATCCTCTTTTTATAGAACCACCCCATTTTTTCCTAAGATCTCATGTACTTTTGTGGCTTGTCCTTGATGGGATTAATTTTCCATTGATGTCCAAATTTTTTGGAGTTGCATTATGGTTTTGTGTAATATCCTTCACAACATTTGTGAGATCATTGGGACCATATTGACATTGGTACCTACAAACAACTAGCCAACCAATTTTGTGTTACTTATGAACATAAATTGCATTACAAAACACACATATTAGACACATATTTCATGTTTATAGAATAGTAAAATTAATTTATCAAATGGTGAACATCACATCTAAACATGTATAATATGTATGCAAATCTTGGTGCATAAATGTAATAAAGGTTATGAAGCATAGTTGTAATAGTTGTAATAGAGGTATAAACATGGCCATCAACCAACTATGAATGTAGCCTCAACAAGGTGAGGGCCTTGTTGCATCCCAATGTATCAAATGACAACTTCCCACAACAAATCTTCATGATCAAAAAACCCATCTAGTAGTGTTTGAACTACATTTCCTAATGCTTGTAATTCAATTTGATGGCCATGTTCATGCAAGTTCAACTTCCCTTCCATGCTTGCTAAAACCATTGTAAAAGACATTAATTTTTATGCACCTTACATTCAAATTGTGATAATTAACATAATGAGTTAAAAACATGGTAAATATTTGATTTACATAGAATAAGGTCACAATGACATGTGAAAATTTTGAAAAAAATGTCAAAAGTGTGTTCCAAAACACCTTTGGAATAACACAAAAAAACCATGTGAAGAGGAAGTTCATTCAACACATATTTATATTATAGACTAACAAATATAAATATCAACTATTTAAAGTCGAAAAGTGATAGAAAATGTGTAACATGTGTCAAATTTTCCCATATGTAGAAATTTCTTTCTCAAGGGTCAAATATTAGTGTAACACTCAATGTATGCTCACATCACGTGTTAATAACATAGTGGTTCATTTCGATTAACTTAATTAAATTTTTACTTTACCCATACACTTTGAAATGTGGCCTCTTGTCCATTTATTTTTGTTCTTTTTATGTTTAAACATGCTGTAATATCTTTAGTGTATCAATAGATCATTAATGTATCAATAAATCTTTAATGTCTCAATAACACATGGTTAATAATAGTTAGTTATAGTATAAAAACTGATGGTAAATGTATACTAGGTGTTAAATTTTCATATGTAAAGTTTATTCTCAAGTGTGAAATGTTTATAATACATTCAATGATTGCTCACACCTCGTTTTACTAATTTATAGCATAATGGTGCATTTCAATTAAATTAATTATTTTTGAATTACCCATACACTTTGAAACGTGGCAACCTTTTGTTTCATTTATTTTGAAAAAAATCCCGTTCAATCTATGTTTAAATAGGTTGAAAAATCTTTAGTGTATCAATGACATATGGTTAATAGTAATTAGTTATAATCAAAAAATGATTGTAAATGTATACTAGGTGTCAAATTTTCATATGTAAGGTTTATTTGTCAAGTGTGAAAATGTGTTTATGATACATTCAATCTATTGTTCACATCACATCTTGATAGTAGATTAATGGTTTTTAACAAAATTAACAATTGTTTTACCTTACTTATAAACTTGGAAATGTGGTAACCTTTTGTCCTCTATTTTGAAATTTTTCCATTCTTTTTATGTTTAGAGGGGTTGAAAAAGTTTTTATGTATCAACACATCAATAATGTATCAATGAAGTTTTAATGTATCAATTACATATGGTTAATAATAATTAATTATAATCTAAAATTGATGGTAAATGTATACTAGGTATCAAATATTCATATGTAAGGTTTATTTCTCAAGTGTGAAAATATGTTTATGATACACTCAATGTATTGCTCGCATCACATCTTGATAATAGATTATGAGCTTTTTACTAAATTAAATGGTGTTTTACTTACCTATAAATTTCAAAATGTGGAGACTTCTTGTCCATATATTTTGAAAATTTTCCTATTCTTTCTATGTTTAGATGGGCTGAAGAAATCTTAATGTATCAATAAATCCTTGGTATATAAAAAAGATATGGTAAATTATAGTTAATTATGATTGAAAAGTGGCTTTAAATGTATGTTGAGTGTTGAATTTTCATATGTAACCATTTATTTCTCAAGTGTGAAATATTAATAATACATTCAATGTATTGTTCACACCATGTGTCAATAGTAAATTGGTGGTTTGGTACTAAATTAATAATTACTTTACCTTACCCATAAACTTGGAAAAATGATAATATCTTATCCATGTATTTTCAAATTTTAATGTACTGAATTTTTTGATACATTAACAATTATAATATGATATTTACAAACATTTAGATGTTAAGTTATAAAACTTTTTGCATGTAATCATTTTGAAAATTTCCCCACCCTTTCTTACACACAATACATATGTGCCATAGGATTTATGTTGATGATACAACATGATGCATGATGACATAGTGCATGATGAAATATGATGCATTGATACATTGTCATTTTTATACACAACAAGATAAAAGAAATTTATTAGTACTCCTTGAAATATGAACTGCTAGACAAAAAATGATTTTACTAACAATTACCCTGTTTTCACTCACATGCACACATTCTTACTGACTTTAAAAACGTACTAATGCAGGCACCTGCCATCAAAATCTGATGATCATTTTTTGCCTAGGGATCTTTTCAATCATCTATTAAATCATTTGACAAGTTTAATAACATATTTATTTTGCACAGAAAATAAATGGCTATAAGGATTACAATTATTTCAGCCCTTATAACATTTGCCTTCAGATAGTGATCCCCAAGATTCATCACACCTATGTACGTTCAATATACTTCGTGACAGAGGAACGAACAACTAATAAATTAACGTATAAAAGGGAAATAGCGACCAAGTAAAGGCGTGGGCTTGTCAAAGCCTTGATCATGCCAATGCCGTATTGTAGCATAAATGGCCAAGGCCAAGCCAGCTGAAGCAATAATCGCAGGAATCAGTAATGGAAGACTTCCGAAGGCCCTCTTGAAGTACCACATGAAGACAAGGAACTGGAGTAGAAAGTCACCAAAAAAGATGATGTGCCCCAGCATATCCACCGTATTTTTTGTGGCCAACACCGGGTATACCAGCAATGTTGCCAATCCCGCCACCAGGAAACCCACCATACCCGTGAATATCAACGCCCAACGATCAGGGTCCATACCGCTAAAATATAGAGATTGTTGGTTTTGATTCCAAAAATTGTGAATTGTTTGTTCTTGTGCAGGGGTTAGGTATATTAGAAGACCTTCCGTACTTCTACTTCCAAAAGCATATTGTACAACAACGTAGACAAGGAACAACAGGCTACCCGCGAAACCTATGCCTTCTATGGGAGTCACCTTTAAATGCTGTATACGCCTGTACACAACAGCTGTGATGTAGCTCAATGATTGGAGAATAATTATGGTGGTCTCTAGACCTGATCTACGGCCCAAAAACCGCAATTGTTGGTAATCAGCATCGTTAAGAGCTCCACTACATAAAAAGGCCACCATTCCCTCGTAATTTAACAGAAAGTATTGAAAACCCGGCACTGTGGGCCACTGCCGATAGCGTCGTGGGTCACCTGTACCTGCAAGATTCAAAACATGATCTGGGTCCGGGTTAGCTTGCTGCATGTTTAGTTTGTACTGATCGGGTATGTTGTTAGGGTCTGCAACCCCTACCGTAACCCAGGTATCTGCAATGTCTTTCGCCATCTCATAAGCATGGACGCCAACCGCCATGCCTGGCCGTCTGAGGATTTCGCGAAACTTGCGGGTCACGAACAGAGTTTGAAGAACATAAAATGTGCCAACTATTGGAGTTAGTGCTAACACAATGGTCCAAAGCACCTTCCACCAGAAGCGAGCAAAATTCCGCCTTGTAAACGCTACCTGAGCCGAAGCCTCACCCCATGCATCTATCATCAGGCTGCTTAATGCGAGAAGCGCACTCCCGATAGTGGTCGCCACCGATCGCGAACAAAATGGAGGTGATGGAACTGGCGACGGCGCAGACGGCGCAGGAGGTGAATGATAGCAAACCACAGTAGTCGAAAGGAAACTGGCCAGAACGACGTACTGCAGGATCAGGAGCATTCCCAACTCCACATTCGAGATCACGCCGGACTTGCCCCAACGCCAAATCATCTTCTCTAGTCGTAAGCAGCGCAATAGCTGAGTGATCAATCGTCTCGCACACCCACCGCGTGCCTTCGTGGCTTGAAACAAGCGAAGAAAAGGGCAGGCCCCAGCCGCAGGGAGTTCCCTCGACAATAAGCGCTTGAAAACGAACGCGAGTACACAATAGCCAATGCTCTTCCTCCACTTCAAAAACGGGATCCTGTATGATAACCTCCCCTCCCTCCAATTCAACCAAGAATGACTACGCAGTCAACTGACAACGCAGGAAGGCACCCTGAGGCTTTAGGCTTGGGGGGAAGACTCGCTGTTTTATAGATGTCATGCCACCGGTACAAATCAGGGTTTTTTTTTTCAAATCCCTCAACTAGGTGCACTGGTTCGGATCCTCGGCATTAATTAGCAGTAAATGGCGACTGTCCTGGTAAACAAGTAGATTTCTTTTTTGGAATCCTGCCTAGTTCTGACGACCTATAGTAACACACTGTCTAAATCTGGCGACTTCTTGCCTTTTTTCCTCAAAATATGGCGAATTTTTAAAAACAATTCCCAAAATTTGCTTTGTTAGATTCGCCAGCCCTGTTTTTTGTCGCCAAGTGGCGAAAATTCGGCACAAATAAAAACGCTGGTACTACAAGTACAGACCGTATTCACTGTTCCTGAGCATCAATTTTCCAGTTCCTCCAGTACGACCTGATCGTGTGCGCATCTTTCACATGTGTCACAATTGCGTATCCGACCCAGATACAAGTGGTTCGATCCCATGACGTCACATCTGGCGAAACCAACCACACCAAGGAATCAACAATTGGAGGTGTTGATCGAACTTGGTGTGATCAGGGATAGAAGATTCTGCATATACTCCTAACCCTAGATCTAGTGGCCACTTTTCGAACCGTAAACTATTGGCATTTTTGTTTTTTTTCTTTTGGGTGTTTTTAAGTCACTCTCCAGTCTAAATTTGTCATATTTGACTTTCTTTGATTTACCTCAGATTTATTTTGAGACTTGCCTACATTTTACTGGATCTTCCAGAAGATTCAGCCTTTTGATTAGTCGTTTCAAAAAGCAAGAAAAATGTACCATTGCTTCATGTAAGGGAAGGTAAGGTCCCTCTATGGGGGCCTTCCAGATTTGAGATCCAAAGTCCCCATAGCAGGATCTCAAATCTGGAAGGCCCCCATAGCGAGACCTTCTCTTGCAACTAGAAATATGTAGGTCAAATTTATGACGTAGACACAAGCTATCCAGCGAATGTATTATCAAAAGATTATTTTGCAATATGTTCAGGAAAAGCCAAGAGTCACATTAGAACGCTAATGAACATTATTGCAATGTTTTGTCTGCTTTCTCAGGTTCAGGAATAATTTGGAGAAGTTGAACATAAGCATCTGTTGATACCCTAGTTCAGAGTGTTTTTTTGGCTTGGTTTGACGAGATCTGTTCCAATCTTTTTGGAGCACATCTATAACGATCATTTTAAGATTTGGACAAAAGTTCCAAAGAGCTTACATTGTCAAGCTCAAAAAAGGCATCCAAAAGTGCTCGTTATGCATGAATACTGTCTTTCATTTCTAGTCAGGCAAGCATATTTTCATTACATTTCATCATACAACTTATGTGTTTCTTATGCATCTTAATTTAACTTCATTGGGGATCATCTCCAGAAGGGATCTAGCATTGATTGGTGACAACTATGAAAACTTGAGATTTAAAGCCCAGTTCTATATGTTTGGCAAAAAAAATTCTATTTAAAAAAAAAAAGCTGAACATTATGTGTAGGGTAAAGCCCAATGGTGAGGACATCCTCAAGATAAGGGGCCTAGGATGAGCACTAGCTCAGTCCAGCCCTGCATTTTGGGAATGTCACCCACCCATGGGCACTTACATATCATAAAGCATGAAACAAAATTTATCAGGAATCAAGGGATCTAGCATTGATTGGTGACAACTATGCAAACTTGAGATTTAAAGCCCCCTTCTATATGTTTGGTGAAAAAAGATTTACTTTAAACTAAAAAGGTGAACGTTATGTGTAGGGTAAAGCCCTATGGTGAGGACATCCTCAAGATAAAGGGCCTAGGATGAGCAATAGCTCAGTCCAGCCCTGCATTTTGGAAATATCTCCCACCCATGGACTTTTTACATATAATAAAGCATGAAACAAAATTTATCATGGATCACACATATGAAGATCACAAGGCATAGGAGGGATATTATGCCTAATCCTCAATAGTGGGAGGGAAAATATTCAGGTATTATAGCTGTAAGAACCCTCCCATTTTCTTGGAGGGAAATTGATGAGTATAAGGTGCCGTCCAAATACACTACAGATTTTCTCCAAGTGCTTGCCGTGATATTAAAGTCAATGTTATTAGCATGGAAATAAACTTCCCATGGTAAAAGAAAGAATAATCCTAGACATTGTCTATCAAAGCACAAAAAATGTCGTGTGCATCAGGGAACAAGGAGGAAAAAAATGAGAATATAAATTTAAAAATATATAATATATCATCATTTCAGGCATGGACACCCAGGAGGAGAAACGTTTTGGCCCAGTCAACCTATTTGCCTCTACAAATATCAACCAACCTGACATTTAAGTCCATATATCGTTGGCGTGGAAGAAAAGTTTCCAAGCTAAAAGAAAGATTCTACAAATCATACCACCAACCCACCCCCCCCCCCCCCCCCCCCCCCCTTTCAACTTCTGAAGGGGTGACCCTTGAAGGTTAAGTGCCAAAAGAACATGTACAAGAGTTATTGTATAAAATGGCTCAAAGTTCAATGGCTACTTCCAACACATAAATGTGTGAACTTAGATAATACTAAAAATCACAGACTTTTAGGTGGTGATGCTCAAATTGGGCCATTGAGCCTTTGAGGCAAGCATGGGATTGGAATATTGAAAAGGAAAATTATATTCCATTTTTTTATATTCATGGAAATAATCAGTATGACATACATATAACTTTTGGGGGGGGGTTCAAAACGAAATAGTTTACATGTGTCTGCCTGCAACCTCTTGAGACAAAAGTGTTGGGACGGCAAATAGCATAAAAGAAAAAGTGTATAAGCAAAATGGATGAAAATTTATTGAAAAACATGAAATGAAAAGGTATTGAACATCACAACTATTTTGTGAACCAGCAAGAGGAATAAAATAAACTTGCAAACTGGATTAAAGAATTGGAAAATCCATGAGACTTATGTGCATGTGATGTACCACATTGCCTAATTGTACATAAGGGTGACTTTTTGAGGCTCTGTTTCCATTAAGTTGGGCTACCATGATTAGATCCCAACAACCTAATGGAAAGGTATTGAAATACAGCCTTTATCTCTTGTTACATATAAACCCATTTAATTGAAAAACTGTAAGTAGGCTAGAAATCTATAAGTAATTTATATTTAAAACCTTAGGAACATTTTATATGTGTAGGGAACTTTCTAGAGAACATATGAAGAACGCATATTCCCATTTTTAAATTAGAGATGTTACTTTATAGTGATCTACAAGTTTATTCACAATTGGTATAGCTTTGTGTTTGAGAATTGACTTGTAAATTTGTGAGGTGATTGTGAGCAATAAGTAGTGATACTGGAATCACAGTGGCCTTCAGAAATAAAGACTAGCAAGGTACACACTAGCAACTCCTTCCTTACTGCGTAGCTGCCAGAGTGAACCAGCACTCACCAGCGCACCATCCATTGGATGTTCGTTAATGATTCCACGAGCATCAACTGTGGTAATGTTAATATCAGGTTTCACCTTGATAACCCATTTTGTAAGCTTTGGACTTATGTATAGGAACAATATAAGTAAGAAAATAGGTGACTACCAGGTAGTTAGATGGTTTATAGATAGGTAAGGCTGTTTTGACTGCCTGATTACTATTGCACATTGTTAGTAGGTAGTTCAATAGGCAACCGAACTAACAACCCTGCTTAGTTTGAGAACTAAAACCCAACCGAAAATTGTTTCCTGGCCACTCGCCATCCTTCTTCCATGGTGCACTGCTGGGTGCTGGTTCACTCTGGCCATTACCCACACAAAAAGTCCTTGCCCATCTCCACAAAGAGGGGAAAAGAAACCCACCTCCAGTTTTTAAGGTTGGTGGGTGGGTCACCAGTACAACTCCTTACAAAACTATTGGATCCATGATGGTCTTGAGGCTTGAACATGAATCAAGGAGTTGATAGGACAAAGGGATCACGATCCCACAATTGGTTGAACCTAAAAAAACCAGATACGTTTTGGTAAAGCCCCAGGGTGGGGGCAGCCCTCAAATACTGGGCCTAGGACAAGGCAAAATCAGACTGTCTGGGATGCCTTTCTAGGATTGACCTCCTGGACAGCCCAACCCCACCTTTTGGGAATGTTGCCCACCTTTGAGCTTTACCCACCTTAAAGCATGTGCCGAACCTTATCATGAACCTAAGTATACATTGATCATGAGGCTTAGGAAGGATAGCGTTGTTACACCTACATGAGTGCACTGTTGTTAGATCTATTCTTTCAAAGGGAGGTACCAACATCTCTCACAAGGAATAGGCATAAGGGATAATTACATGATAGGTACAGCCCAAGGCCATGGGCTTTACCGGAATAAGGGCCCACGGGAGGCAGAGCGAAGCACAACCCTGATTTTGGTAAAGCCTTTGGCGTTTGGCATTATTGTGTACAAGCTTCCCAATTCTTTTGCCTGAAATAGCCACACAAGGATGCAATCTATTGAAGGCTTTACAAAAATTGAGTGGGTTTTAAGAAAAGCATAAATTCCAGATAGGAAACAAAATGGCTGGGTTGCCATGGAGGCTATCTAACTGGGTAATGTGCCCTCTAGTTACACTAACAAAAATCTGGGTGGCTTTAATGGATGTAATGGTGCCCTCCAAATATACTGGAAATTTTCTCCAAGTACTTCACAAACTAGAGACCAGGCTCCAGACAATGGATTCTGCCAGGAAAGCATCCTGGGTCATCTGGTCATGTTCACCTGTAACACTTTTGTTGAAAATGAAGACACTACCAAAGAGGAAAGCCACATAAATGGCAGCAGAGAGGGGAGCCCAGAGCCAGTATCTGAGAAGTTGCTGTATGTATCAAAGTTTGAACAGTGATCTTGGGAAATAAGAATGCCAATTCGATAACAAGGGAGGTGTCATTGACAATATGGTGACACAAGGATGTTTGTTTGCAGAAGCAATGGCAAGAAAATTGACCTCTGTGACCATGGAAGAAAAAAATGTCACCAATGACATTGTGTGTCAGAGTATGTTCATTATCATGGGCACATCTGAGAAGGTGAACATAGTGTGAAGACGGTTTGCCAATGCTTTGGTTAAAAATTCATATTGACAAATGATTGAGCTGTGGATTGTAGTGGAAACTTGGTCCATAAATCAATTTTCTAGGATTATGATGTTATCTACGATGCTCTTTGGAAGTGGATTCTAGACTACTCATTTGTTTGTAATTGGATCTTCAGTCTTCATTATCATGAACATATCTCAGAAGGCAAACATCAAGATGGTTTTCCAATACATTAGTTACAATTCATATTGACAAATGGGTGAGGCAAAACTAGGTGTGAATTGTAGTGGTAAATTTGGTCTTAAAAGACTTTTTTAATATGATGTTATCTGGGTGCTCTTTGGAAGGGGGTTCAATGACTGATTTGCTCCTAATTTGTTGGTGTGACTTTTGCATGCTACTTACAACTTTACGAGGGTGTGACCAACGTGTCAATGTTCATCAAATTTGACCCCTTATGTTTATCTCAACAATCTTATTGAAATATGAATAAGTATTTTTGGGATGCATTTGTCAAAGTCCTCCAGAATCCCTTGAGACTTTTACTGGGTGGGTATATCTTTGAGAATTGGGTAAGTGCAGAGTATATTCATTGAAAGTAGCAAATGAATCATCCCAATTTGGTGCTGAATTTATATTTTATATACACATACTATGAGGCAATGGGCATGCTTCTATGGTAGATTGAAAGAAAAATTGTCATTATCTACAAATTGATAAAACCCGCTATAACATTTATAATCTACAACATGACTCTTCAAATGTGCAAGATTAAATCAGTGATCAAAACTTGAAGAAATTTGACTTGACTCATTCAAGATTCCATAAGCATAAAAAATAAAGGCATTTTGATACTTTTAAACCCTTTTCAAAGTTTTTAGAAGACTTGTTCCCATATTTTCCCAAGAGACTATTTTAGAGAGCACCTTTCTCTTTTGTAACGTTTGCCAATGGGTAACTTGAAGTAACATCATGCATACCTTGTAAATTGTTGCCACTAAGAATGTCTAAATTTAAGCTTTTGATGATCGAATTAGGGTTGAAAGCATTAAAATGCATCTGATCCAAAAAGTGAAACCTTAATTTCATTGAAAATGGAGTAGTGGAGATTACAATCATTTTTTTCCATCAATTGAATGCAATGAACTTTGTGAAACATAATTATTGGTGAATTGTGTATGAGACATACATTGTACAATCAACAAAACTAGCGGGCCATGATGCTCAAAATGGGGTCTCTCATAACTGATGAATACATCATAAGGCATCACAGGGTTCTCATTTTATTGCACCTTGTCATTATGTGTTTCCTTTGCCACTTTGGCCAAATTTTGGAGTATAGTAGAATCCTTGTGAGGGTTGAAAATCAACCATTTTTTGAGCCAAGAATGCCACCCACACATCCACTAACATTTGGACTTTGGTGGTTGAATTTTTGTGAGTTGCCAAAAGTCTACCGAACAATAAATGGGTGGTTCCTTGTGGTAGTGGCATGTTACTTATAACATTGTGCTTGAGAGAAAAGGGCACTATATATTTGAAATCTCACTATTCCAATTCAACTTGGTCTTAAATATTAAACACTTAGGATTGAATGAAAGTCATTTCAGGTCAAACATTTTACTTTGCCATTTTCCCAAGAACATCCCCTTGATAATTCTTCCCATTTTGTCGTCTTGAGGTTAGTGTCTTTTTGTCATTTTTGTTATGTAGCTAAGGTGGTGATCTTCCATTATAAATTTTAACCAAATTTGGCTATAAACGAGATGTGAAGTAAAAACATCTAAACATCCTTCACATTTTTGGTTGTATGTTAGGCGAGACGTTAAATACTCCCCATTAAGCTCTATTTGGTGTTTGTTTCGAATCATGATGCCCCACCACCAAGCCTTCCATGTCACACATGTAGGCCCCTCTCATCGCCATCTGTAGAACATCTCAAGCATTGTCAACCACCTTCAAACATCATTGCCATTGATGGAAAGTTTTTGTGTTCTATCGATAAGTCGAATCGGCAAAAAAAATTTCCCCATCGATTTCAAGTCTAAATTATTCTATTGCTTGCCTAAACAATAAATCTTCAAGCAACTAGGGATTTCGAGTAGTGTGTCAAAAATGGGGGAATTGGAGATCAAATTTGAAATTCATTTAACATTAGTAGATTTGGGATAAGGTTAACTCATGTTTTGCTTCAAAACCCATGTGCAAAACTTGTTTATGATCCTTAACATTTTACTTCCATAAACCAATTTGCATTACAGTTACAAACCAAGATATCTTGCAAGCTTACAAGAAATGCATCAAAATTACATTTGATGATGGAAAACCATGGCAATAGTTTGTGTTCTTTGCGTGTATTTAGTTGTAGAATGGGAAATATTTTTTAATTCCATCCCAAGAAGTCAAACTAGCAACCTTCCCTTTCACCTCTACTCTAACACATCATCTCCTATGTTTAGGGTTTGCTGACCTTGCTTTGCTTACCAAAATCTAGTGCTTCCTCAATGTTCTTTCCAATCTTTGCTTGTAGAATCCATTCAAGTTTCCAACCTAGGATTTCAGTTTTGCTTATTTCTATTTTATAAAAACTAAATACATTTGTGTTTTCATTGTTGCTATACTATAGCAACCCACATTTGAAGGTCCAACTTTTTGACCTTGTTTCAAGGGAGGGGAAAATTGCAACAAAACTTATTATTCCTCAAATTCAACTATGCTTGGGAATCTAAAAGGACTTACAGTTTACTCACCTTACGTTCTTGTTGAAAATGCAATTGGATTCCTTAGATATGTAATTCAGTGCCTTCTATAGTAGAATGTTAATTTTGCTTATTTTTCTACATAGGTGCAAAGCTTACAAAATGGGTTATCAAGGTGAAACTTGATATTAACATTAACATAATTGATGTTCATCCACAACTGAACCATTAACAAACATCCAATGGATGGTGCGCTAAAAGGTGCTAGTTCACTCTAGCAATAAGGAAGGAATTGCTAGTGTGTACCTTGCTAAAACAAGGACTTGTAATGGATAATGAGGGATCAACAATGGGAAAGTTTACACTATTCACAACAAACTCGATCCTTTGTATTTTACAATATGGGTAGCTACAAAAGGACTCTATGAAGGTGCAAGAAGGAAAAGTGCATTGTAAAATATACGATGGTTATTGCATGAAGTAATAAGTGAGAATCCCAAAGGCCATTTGACCATCACCCATTCTGGGAAGAAGGTCCACATGTCAAACATCCTCTAACATGGCATCTTTGATGAAGAATGATGTAATGATGATGTGCCCAATGGAACCCCCAAAATTATAATTCTTTCCGATGGGGTGGTAAATTAAAATGGAGTGTTGAAATCAAACGCTAGGCTAAAAGGTGGTACAAATACCTAACACATGGAATTCAGTCTAAAAATGTTCATAAACATATGATACAATTAAAGAGGGATTTATGATGTGAACGTCATCTACAATGGATGGAAATAGATAAGAAGGAAAATGATTAATTATAAAACATAAGGCCTTAAAATGGGCTAATGCAAATAGTGCCCTCCCAAGGGATCACCTTGACCGGTTCCCATGATAGATGGGATGATTGTAACATCACTTTCATGATTACGGTGACTATAAAACAAGAGAGACTCAAAAGCATTAAATGCATGAATAAAACAGGTGAATTGTATGATGTTTCATCGACTGCACAAAGGTTTTAAAATATGACCCCTCCTAACATTGAATTGAAAACGTTTGTCATGTCTAGTTGAAGAATAACCCAATCGGTGTGAAGGTTCAAAGTGCACTTAATGTCATGGACTACTACTTCACAACTGCCTTTAATGACAATTTTGAAATGATGCAAGGAGAAATGTGTTACAAAGGCATCACATAATTGAAACATGAAATGTTACTTGTGAATCAATATAATGTTTCCACTAGCATAATGGGGCAAATTCCACTTGAAAACTTGGTCATGGCTAAAAAATGGGCCACACCAAGGACACATGCAATTTGAAATATACCCGTATTTTTATAAAATTCATTACCTTATGAATAACAATGTTTAGAGGTTGAAATAGGGGTTAGGCGATAAAAAAAGGGCCCAAAACAAGGTCACTTTATAGATAATTATAATATTGGGTTAAAAGCCTTTTACCCAAATGAGGATCTTTCCTAGAGGAGTTTGGTGAGGCTTAATAATGATCAAGTTTATTCACAATTGGTATAACTTTGTGTTTGAGAATTGACTTGTAAAGTTGTGAGGTGATTGTGAACATAAATATTGATATTAAAATCACATTGGCCTTCAAAAATAAAGACTAGCATTAACTTATGCTTGGAAATTTTGGGGTTGTTTCCCCATCCCCCTTTTGACAACAAAGTCATTGTTGCATGAAACCCACTATGCACTTACTCCCAAGTTATATGAATTGTAAGGTGTAACAAACTTTCTGAGAACTAAGTTAATTCAGAAATTAGAGTAACGTTACATTAATTAAATAACATGCAACACATTCAATGTATTAGTTTCAATCAAATTTATAGAAAACTTGAATCTGCCTTCGTTGGTAAATGAACAAAAACATCGAACAAAAGTAAAGGCTCAGAAGGATGCAACCAAATATTATCCCTCTCAATTTGAGCATGATATTTCTGTTAGTACTATCTGTAGGAAAGCAATTTCTATGGTTCAATCCATGGCCATTGTGTTGGCCTCATGCCCTCAGGTTTGTACACATCAAGCTATATTGGAGCAAGTGTTAGGGCATGAATTCATTGTACTGTTGACACACAAGTAAGCCCCAACAAAAAAAAATGTCACATGTAAACACCTTACACAAAACCAATATGAAGCTTATGCAACGCACTTCTTATTAGAATTTCAAGTAAGGTTCAACCTTGGTACTAAAGTGAGGTTGACATTTTGTTAATTAATCATAAGGATTCAATACATTGGCAATCACTTTTTAAGAATTATAGTTTATTATATTTAAATTAGGTGATGGATTAGAGAGGATCATACGACGTTGGATGGGCAATGATGATGCCTTTTAATTTTCTTAAAGACCTTTGGCTTTCCACAAATTAATATATTGCATTGCAAACTAAACAATTTGGGCAATGATTCAAGGTGAAGTAGTTTTTTTAAAAAAATAATTATGTTTAAATATAAAAAGTTAAATTAAGAGAAAGATCTTTAAGTTTAGATAAAGAAGGTCATGGATAAGATCTAATAGAAATCAAACAATTATGTATTTGTGTTTGTAATATATAGGTGAAGTAAACATTTAACTTTTTGAAGAATTTGTTCTTCGCAAATTTCATTGTACCTTTGGTTTATAACTCTCCATCCAAAGGTAATAATTCGATAAAGGAAATTTGAAAGTCTAGAATCTTACTTTGTGAAACAATGTAAATATAGGAATGTCTATTGTTGCAAGTAGCATGTTGAAATTGATTTGTTGTGACAAGGTTTGAATGCTTTGAGGGATGGTATGAAGGGAATTCATGTACAAAATGCATGCAATTGTCAATGTGCAATACGTTGGCAAGATAGGGCTATTAAATAGGACAATTATCAAGCCCATACTAATTCATATAAAGGGGTGACAACATTGTGGGAGGATTGTGTTTGCCTAAAAGGGGAGTTTGAAGAGTGGCACAAGTTGGACTACCTCATGGGGGATTGTGTTTAGTGTGGGGTGAACCAATCGACAATTTGTCCTCATGAGTGTTCTGTAGGTGGTTCATGGGAAGTGGCAAGATGTTTTGAACAAGATACTATTGAAGTGACATATGAAAGCAAACCCAAGAAAAGTGGTGGGTTAGTGGCTATTTGGATGGATGGGTTCCCCATTGCAAAAGTAAAGGATATAACATCAATTGTAGGTAAATGGGACCAATTTTGAAAAAATGAAACCTCAATGATTCAAGAGTTATGAATGGAGGAATATACATGGGCATTAAGGAACATTGCAACTATTGGGTAGATCCAACCAATAACTCAATTAATGACCACTTCAATAGATAATGAGATTGAGGTGAAAATGCCCCCAAAAAACCTCTGTTAACCTTGGAAGAAACATTGTTGCCTTTGGTGTGACCAACCTTAAGCCAACATTAAATTTTTTTCCTTGATCAAAATGGAGTGGAATCCTTCAATTAATTGCATGTATAAAAAACCATATGAAGTTGAAGAATTTGTTAGATTTGATGTGGAAAGTTTCAATCAACTCCAACTGGACAAAGGGGGCACGTTGGGGTCCAAGAGAATTTGCTAAAGTCACAATCTCTAATTTAAAAATGGGAATATGCGTTCTTCATATGTTCTCTAGAAAGTTCCCTACATATATAAAATATTTCGAAGATTTTAAATATAAATTACTTATAGATTTCTAGCCTACTTACAGTTTTTCAATTAAATGGGTTTCCAGGCAACAAGAGATAAAGGCTCTATTTCAATACCTTTCCATTAGGTTGTTGGGATCTAATCACGGTAGCCCAACTTAATGGAAACAGAGCCTTAAAAAGTCATCCTTATATACAATTAGGCAATGTGGTACATCGCATGCACATAAGTCTCATAGATTTCAGGATTTTCCAATTCTTCAATCCAGTTTGCAAGTTTATTTTATTCCTCTTCCTAGTTGACAAAATAGTTGTGATGTTCATTACATTTTCATTTCATGTTTTCCAAAAAAAATTCATCCATCTTGCCTGTACACTTTTTCTCTTATGCTATTTGCCAATATGTCCCAACACTTTTGTCCCAAGAGGTTGCAGGTAGATGGATGTGATAAACCATTTCGTTTTGAACCCCCCCAAAAGTTATACTGATTATTTCCATGACTATAAACAAATGGACTGTGATTATCCTTTTCAATATTCCAATCCCATGCTTGCCTCAAAGGCTCAATGGCCCAATTTGGGCATCACTACCTAAAAGTCTGTTATTTTTCGTTTTATCTAAGTTCACACATATTATGTGTTGGAAGTAGCCATTGCGCTTTGAGCCATTTTGTACAGTAACTCTTGTACATGTTCTTTTGGCACTTGCAAGCTTCAAGGATCACCCCTTCAGAAGTTGAGAGGGTGGTGGTATAATTTGTAGAATCTTTCTTTAAGCTTGGGAACTTTTCTTCCACGCCAACAATATATTCGACTTAAATGTCAGGTTGGTTGATATTCGTAGAGGCAAATAGGACAACTGGGCCAAAACGTTTCTCCTTGTGGGTGTCCATGCCTGAAATGATGATATATTATATATTTTTAAATTTATATTCTCATTTTTTTCCTCGTTGTTCCCTGATGCACACGACATTTTTTGTGCTTTGATAGACAATGTCTAGTATTATTCTTTCTTTTACCATTGGAAGTTTATTTGCATACTAATAACATTGACTTTAATATCATGGAAAGCACTTGGAGAAAATCTGTGGTGTATTCGGACGGAACCTTATATTCATCAATTTCCCTCCAAGAAAATGGGACAGTTCGTACAGCTATAATACCTGAATATTTCCTCTCCCACTATTGAGGATTAGGCATAATATCCCTCCTATGCCTTGTGATCTTCATATGTTTGATCCATGGTAAATTTTGTTTCGTGCTTTATGATATGTAAAAAGCCTATGGGTGAGGGACATTTCCAAAATGCAGGGCTGGACTCAGCTATCGCTCATCCTAGGCCCCTTATCTTGAGGATGTCCTCACCATAGGGCTTTACCCTACACATAACATTCACCTTTTTATTTTAAAGTAGAATTTTTTTCACCAAACATATAGAAGGGGACTTTAAATGTCAAGTTTGCATAGTTGTCAGCAATCAATGCTAGATCCCTTTGTTCCTGATAAATTTTGTTTCATGCTTTATGATATGTAAGTGCCCATGGGTAGGTGACATTCCCAAAATGCAGGGCTGGACTCAGCTATTTCTCATCCTAGGCCCCTTATTGTGAGGTTGTCCTCACCATTGGGCTTTACCCTACACATAATGTTCACCCTTTTCTTAAAAATAGAATTTGTTTGCCAAACGCATAGAGAGGGCTTTAAATCTCAAGTTTGCATAGTTGTCACCAATCAATGCTAGATCCCTTCTGGAGACGATCCCCAATGATGTTAAATTAAGATGCATTAGAAACACATAAGTTGTATGATGCAATGTAATGAAAATATGCTTGCCTGACTAGAAATGAAAGACAATATTTACCAATAACGAGCACTTTTGGATGCGTTTTTTGAGCTTGATAATGTAAGCTCTTTGGAATTTTTGTCACAAATCTTAAAATGATCGTTAGACACTGCATGCAGCTGATAAGAACTTATTGTCTTTTCCTGAACATATTGCAAAATAATGTTTTGATAATACATTCACTGTATAGCTTGCGTCCGCCTCATAAATTTGAGCTACATGTTTCTACGTGCAGGAGAAGGTCCCGCTATGGGGGGCATTCCAGATTTGAGATCCTGCTATTGGGGACTTGGGATCTCAAATCTGGAAGGTCGCCATAGCAGGATCTCAAATCTGAAAGACCCCCATAGAGGGACCTTCCCCTATGTAAAAGCAATGGTACATTTTTCTTGCTTTTTGAAACAACTAATCATAAGACTGAATCTTCCGGAAGATCCAGTAAAATGGAGGTAAGTCTCAAATAAAACTGAGGTAAATCAAAGAAAGTCAAATATGACAAATTTAGTCTGGAGTGTGACTTAAAAACACCCAAAAGAAAAAAAACAAAAGTGCCAATGGTTTACGGTTCGAAAAGTGGGCCACTAGATCTAGGGTTAGGAGTATATGGGGAATCTTCTATCCCTGATCACACCAAGTTCGATCAACATCTCCAAATGTTGATTCCTTGGTGTGGTTGGTCATGGTTTCAAACCACTTGTATCTGGGTCGGATATGCAAATTGTGACACATGTGAAAGATGCGCACACGATCAGGTCGAACTGGAGGAACTGGAAAATTGATGCTCAGGAACATTGAAAACCATCTGTACTTGTAGTACCAGCGTCTTTTTTTGTGGCGAATTTTCGCCACTTGGCGATTAAAAAAAGGGCCGGCGAATTTAACAAAGCAAAATTTGGAAATTGTTCTTAAAAATTCGCCATATTTTGAGGAAAAAAGGCTAGAATTCGCCAGATTTAGACAGCGTGTCACTATATGTCATCAGAACTAGGCAGGATTCCAAAAAAACAATCTACTTGTTTACCAGGACAGTCGCCATTTACTGCTAATTAATGCTGAGGATCCTAACGAGTGCACCGACTTGAGTAATTTTGAAAAAGAAAACCCTGATTTGTACCGTTGGCATGACATCTATAAAACAGCGAGTCTTCCTCCCAAGCCTAAAGCCTCCGGGTGCCTTCCTGGGTTGTCAGTTGACTATTTAGTCATTCTTGGTTGAATCGGAAGAAGGGTTGGTTATCGTACAGGATCCCGTTTTTGGAGTGGAGGAAGGGCATTGGCTATTGTGTACCCGCGTTCGTTTTCTAGCACTTATTGTCGAGGGAACTCCCTGCAGCTGTGGCCTGGCCTTTTCTTCGCTTGTTTCAAGCCACGAAAGCACGCGGTTGGTGTGCGAGACGAATGATCAGTAAGCTATTGCGCTGCTTACGACTAGAGAAGATGATTTGGGCGTTGGGGCAAGTCCGGCGTGATCTCGAATGTGGAGTTGGGAATTCTCCTGATCCTGCAATACGTCGTTCTGGCCAATTTCCTGTCGACTACTGTGGCTTGCCATCATTAACCTCCTGCGCCGTCTGCGCCGTCGTCAGTTCCATCACCTCCATTCTGTTCGTCGTCTGCCCCGTCGCCAGTTCCATCACCTCCATTCTGTTCGCGATCGGTGACGACCACTATCGGGAGTGCGCTTCTCGCATTAATCAGCATGATGATAGATGCATGGGGTGAGGCTTCGGCTCTGGTAGCGTTTACAAAGCGGAATGATGGTCACTTTTGGAACGACAGGAATCTCTGTTGGAAGGTGCTTTGGACCATTGGGTTACGACTAAATCCAATAGTTGGCACATTTTATGTTCTTCAAACTATGTTCGTGACCTGCGAATTTCGCAAAATCCTCAGAAAGGAAGGCATACTTATGAGATAGCGAAAGCCATTGCAGATACCTGGGTCACGGTAGTGGTTGCAGAGCTTAATAGCATACCCAAAGAATCTAAACTGGACGAAAGCTAACCCGGAAGCTAACCCAGAAGCTAACCCGGACCCAGATCTTGTTTTGAACCTTGCAGGTACAGGTGACCCACGAAGCGATCGGCAGTGGCCCACAGCGAGCAGTTTTCATTTCTTTCTGTTAAATTACGAGGGAATACTGGCCTTATTATGTAGTGGAGTTCTTGCGCATGCTGATTACCAACAATTGCGGTTTTTGGGTCGTAGAACAGGTCTAGAGACCGTCATAATTATTCTCCAATCAAGTGAGCTACATCACAACTGTTGTGTATAGGCGTATACAGTATTTAAAGGTGACTCCCAGAGAAGGCATAAGTTTCCGCCTGTAGCCTGTTGTTCCTTGTCTACGCTTTTGTATAATATGTTTTTGGAAGAAGTAACGAAGGTCTTCTAATACACCTAACCCCTGCACAAGAACAAAAAATTCAGGATTATCGGAACACAAAGAAAGAAACTCGATGGGCTGCCGGTACCGACTGTGATCGTTGGGCATTGATATTGACAGGTTTGCTGGTTGTGGGAGCGGCACCATGGCTGGTATACCCGGTGTTAACCACAAAAAATAGGGTGGATATGCTGGGGCACATCATCTTTTTTGGTGACTTTCTCCTCCAGTTCATTTTTTCTTCATCTTGTACTTCAAGGAGGGCTTCAGAACTGTTCCATTACTGATTCCTGGGATTATTGCTTCAGCTGGTGTGGCCTTGGCCATTTATGCTACAAAACGGCATTGGCATGATCAAAACTTTGACATCCGTACCCCTTCACTTGGTCACTATTTCCCTTTCATACGTTAATTTATTAGTTTGTTCATTCCTCTGTCACAAAGTACATTGATCGAACACAGGTGTGATAGGTGTGATGAATCTTGGGGATTAATATCTTAAGGCAAATGTTATAAGGGCTGAAATAATTGTAATCCTTATTGCCATTCATTTTCTATGCAAAATAAATATGCTACTAAACTTGTCAAATGATTTAGTAGATGATTCAAAAGATCCCTCAGCATAAAAAATGATCGTCAGGTTTTGATGGCAGGCACTTACATGAGTGCCTTTTTTAAGTCTGTGAGAATGTGTGCATCTGAGTGAGAACAGGGTAATTGTTAGTAAAATCATTTTTTATGTAGCAGGAATTATTTCAGGGAGTCCTGATAAATTTCTTTTATTTTGTTGTGTATCGAAATGACAATGTATCAATTTCTATCATGCGTTATGTCATCATGCATCATGTTATATGGTCAGCATAAACCCTAAAGCACATATGTATTGTGCAAAGAAAGGTGAGGAAAATTTCAAAATGATTACATGAAAAAAGCTTATAAATAAACATCTAAATTTTTGTAAATATTATATTATAATTATTAATGTATCAAAAAAATCAGTATATTAAAATTTGAAAAAGTATGAATAAGATATTATTATATTTTCAAGTTTATGGGTACAGTAAATACCCGTGAGAAAAGAAAAAAATTAAAACACCGTAACGCCTTTTCTCTCCCTAAATTTTCACCTATAACCTCACTGTACCGCCACCCAACTATTTTAAAAAGACTACACACAAACCTATAACCTTATCCATTCAGCCAACTTTTAATTCTTCAACCTCTATACCCACTCATAAGATGTTCCCACAATCCCTCTGTAGAACAGAGCCAATAAAATTTCCTTACTTTGCAGATACCAGATGTTCCCACAATCCCTCTGTAGGGCAGAACCAATAAAATTTCCTTACTTTGCAGATACCAGTAAAAGAGAGGTTAGGAGGTGAAAGGAGGCCCAAAGACAGGGTGAAGACAGGGTGACTTGAGGGATATGTCTATTGTCTTGAGAAGTTGAGAAGGGGGCCCCGCCTTCCACAGTATAGAAGTTACTGTTGACAATTTAGGAAAATTTAGGTAGATAATTGTCCCCAAAATGCACTGGGAAAAGAAAAACCAACAGCACTTTAAGGGTGGTTATTCGCCTCCAGGTTACATTGATTGGTTCATTTGTAGTATACATATTATTAGAAAATTTACTAGTTTCTAAAAATTTATTTGTTCAATTGTTTGCCTCCATTTACACAGATTGTCAAGTTCTCATTTTTCTGCCTTTGGAGCATGAACACCTTTGGACCTAAAGTGACCTCTAATGTCCTTGCCTTCCCATTTCTTGAAGTTGGCCAAATTTTCAACCTCAGAAATGAAAAAAAGGAATATTATGTTGAAAATTCCCAATTTCAAAGAAAAAATACATTTGCTTTGGTAGTTGTTCCATTGTATAAAAATAATGCTACAAATTACAATTGTAAGCTTCACCTTCACAAAGAGATACAACACAAACATTCAATTTGATAACTTCTTGAGCTAAAATAATTCTAATAGTTTCCTTCCAAGAATGAAAAGTTGTAACACAAAGGTTGAGTTTTGGCTGCTTGAGAAAAATCCTAACCCTACCTAGAAGACACCATTAGGAATACGCACGAGGTCTTGCCCAACATCCTAAATTGATATTGGGCATGGTTTTGTAAGGTTGTGGGTACATAGGTGGGGGTAGGTACTTGAATTTTTTATTTATCGAGGTATGAAGGGGGACATGCTTTTGAAATCTTTGCATTTGATTATTACTCATATACCCAGGTTGATACCCACACAACGTTGGTTTGCACTCCTAGATTATTTTCTTGGTATTTCAAAGCATTTGCTTGCATAGAAAATGCCTTTGTCAATTAAAGGACCTTCCACCATTCAAGTAAAAAGCCTTTCATACGTTACATTGGGGGAGGTCTCCAATGGCCTCCCCTTAATTTTGGGCCTAACGCCCTCAAGCTACTATCTCATGTTATGGGAGGCCATGGGGAGGTGCATGCCTTCCTCTATACATAGTCCACATCATGTATGGCTCCAATGCTCCATATGATGTTTCTTTAATGTATTATGGAATGGTCAAGCCCTTGGCCATCATGGGTAAGTCTCTGATGAGCCCACTAATGTGAGAGCAATTAATCGATGCACCCAACATAATGGGCAAGGGTGAGACCATTCCATGACCATAAGGTCGAGAGTGGCAGATCAACGATTCTAAAAATCCCCATGTTCAACAGATATTTTGCAAACATAATAGAATCACTATCCTCAAAGCCCTTTACATGACACTATACAGCACCATTTTCTATAAGCTATTTTTTTGGGAATTCAAAAAATTGCCTGATTTTTAAAAAAAATAAAGTTCCAGGCAGGTAGAAAAAAATATAGAAAAATGCATAAATTTTTTTAACTTTTTTTTTGGGTGGGTTATAGCCCAAAATTTGGCTAAATATGGCCAGATGAATGCCATGACTTCAGCTACTACAACACAAATTTATTAAAGAGTGAACACACTAGAATGAACTTTTCTGGCAAGTAGCATGATGCTTCTTCAGAAAGGGCAATGGTCAGCCCTGCCCCCAAGTCTGTTGAGGGATTTGTTTTGGGATTTGGGGGTGTTTCCTCTGTACATGAACACAACAGCTTTTTGTTAAAAAGGCCATTACTTACATTCAGTTAACTTATTGTGCTTGTCTATTGGCAATGGAACTGGAGGAGAGATATGAGGAGACTATGGAATGATTGTAGTTCTCATTTGGTCTCACATTTTGAGAATGTTTACCTGGTATCATCATACTCCCTGATTGGATTTGGCAACAAACTGCTGACTAATTAATTATATTTAAAATCTTAGCTTTGGCACTTGGTTTTTTAATTCTAAAATTTTTGGCAGGTAATGGTTATTAAAAATAATAAACACAATCTTGTTATATTTATGGGACAATCTAATAAGTGTGGTCTAGACTGTCTCCATCTTAAGTTCAAACCTGACAATCAAAAACTTGCAGATTCTTAATTTTGTAAAAATTATAAATTTTTTGACACAAGTAATAAATAATTGAAAAATGACTGCTCTTGATTGGTCAAGGTGATTGCATTTAATTAGTCTTTCACCTTATGTTGTCCTTTTTTCATTTAAAAACAAATGTCTCTAGGTCCCCAGTTTTATTTATGTGTCGAATTAGAACCAAGGCATTTTATTTAAAAATTTAATTAAAGGACTAAACCGAAGGCTTATTGAAGGTGAACTAATAGTTAATTGCTGATTCCATTCCATGTTACCCAAAATTGGACCATAACTAGATTGGAACTAGCCCAGAACCAAGTCTAATATGCATAATCAGATTTTATTGAATAATCATATTCTTGATTTCATTTATGTATGAAACTAAATTTGTCCTAATTTATTTTCTTAGAACTAGAATTGAAGGTTCTTTGTAAAATGAAAGAATCGCCCAACATTTGACATGCCCTTAGATTTGTCAAATGATATCAAGGTAAAGAACTATTGATTCTTAGTTTTGCAATGGAATGCAAACCTAAGACGCACTCCTTAATTCTCACCAGAAAAAAAAAAAAGACCTTCAAGATAGGACTATGAAAAACTCACAAACAAAAGTTCGAGACGAAATCAATCTACAAAAACCAAATAAGAAAACAACTAACATAAATTGAACTCAAAATGGTGCATAAATTAGCCATGTGCTACCTAACTCACAAGATGCATCACAACCAAGACTTGGGAGAATAATGGTAATATAATCTCTAATTGGAGACAAGAGTTGTATCAAAGTGAAAATAAGTTTTGAGATTCTATTGAACTTTCTTGAATCCTGAATTAAAATTTTTTTGTCAAGTTACAAGGCTCAGACTTTTTTAACTAATAATTCTCACATACAAACATAAATTAAAAAGCTTTGAAAGGAAAATTTATATCCCTTGTATCGAAGAGGCCTTTGTAATGCCATATTGTAAGACCAATTTAAAGGTCATTTTGACCTCTATTTTTTGAGTTTTAGTGATTAGGAATTGAATTACTAATTCAACTCTTGACCATTTTTTTGGCCATAATTTTTTTTTCACATATTTAAATGAAAATACAAGCCCATTATTACAATTGAAAAACTTTCCAATGATTAAGAAAAAGGCCCAAATTGGACATCTTTTTTATTTTCAATTTTTTCTTAAAAACTGAAAATTCATGTGAGATTTTAATTCCCATACTAAAAAAATCACTATGAGTGTTGGTATTCATTTTGAAGTGCTAGTACCTACTTCCTTACATTCTTTCACATTTGTGGGAACATGTTTGAGTTTCCAAATATTCTTTTAAACCACATTTTCTCTCAATCTTAAAGTTTGGTCATGAGCCCAAGTGTGAGACTGTGAGATTCGACAACCTTAATCCTTAACATGGTCACCAAATGTAAAATCACGAGATTCGATAACCTAATTATCATTAAAAAAAGGTTTGTTGGGTAGAAATGAAAAAAAATGAAAATGAAATGACATGAGAGTAGGACTTGTCTTTTGTCTATCCACTATTGTCTTGTAGTAGCTACCATGCTATAACAATTACCATCCTATAGTAACTATCATTTTGCAACAATTATCATCATGTTACACCTTTCGTCATCTACAAACTTAAAAGAAGAGCCAAAGTGCTTATAGAATTCTTGTAATTGTTGCCTACCATTTACAATACTCACAAACCTTTTATAGCTACTACCTACCATTTACAACATCACTCTACCCTTTGTAGCCCTTAAATCCAATGGCCACATTCATGCTATTATTCTGTAGTGGTAGTTACATTCTTATAACAACCCTACCAAAATACTTTGGTAACAAGTACAAAGAGTAATTTCATTGCCAAAGAAAAAAAAAATCAAATTAAGAAAATAATTTGATTCTACATCTACTGAGAAAAAATTACTTTCTTTACCTTCCTAAAAATCAATAGAAACAAAAAGAAATAATGCAATTGATTCCAAACAACTTTCAACCATTCTCCATTACACGACACCAATAACAACATAATTCTTCTACCAATTCTCCCAACCTCTCCATATTTCCTCCTACCATGCTACCTTGAGAATGATGATAATAATAATGATAATGCTAATGATCCTTTTTTTCTTTTTCAAAGGATAAATAAAAAACCAAGGATGGTTGCTGACCACACATGTGGGTTTGCTTATCTTCTTTTCTTTATCATAATCTTTTTCACACATCCCATTAATTGATTAGATAATAAATACCAATTCTTATCCTTCTTATAAATCTTTACATGATTGATAGATAATCGCTAACCATTCATTTAATTAATCCCATTAGTTTCATCCTTTAGTAAAAGATGATAAATTATTATCACAAATAACCTTTTAGTTATTAGGATACCCATGACATTAATTGGCCTAAGAATTTGTACTTTTAACAACAAGATTAACTCATGACAACATTGGTTTTAATTAGTATTGGGTGGTTTTCACTTTTTAAAAATAATTATTGATTTTAGTTCTTGTAAAAGTTTTGAAGAATCAATCTAGTTCTTTAACAATTTTTTATCAAACTTCCATATTCACCTTAGTTTTAGACCATCTTTTAAAAAAGAATTGTCAATTTTCCTTGAAAGCCAATTTCTAAACTTATTCAAATTTGAATTCAATACTCCCCATAAGGAAGCTAATGTCTTAATCACAAGCCATAACTTTTCATTTGTAATAATAAAGATGTTTATTTTTATTTGAAGTTCTTTTATTCCAATGGTTTTAAAGCTAAAGCCATTGGCACGTGTAGACTTTAAATGAAAAATATATTTTTATTTTTTTCAAATGTTGTTTAATGACAAAGACATTATTTAAAACCAAAGAAGTCTTGAGTTCAAGTCTCATTTACTAAGCATTTACTTTTTTACTTGCTATAGCTTTTGTACTAGCTTGAAAACCAAATCCAAAAATCCTTTTGTAACCTCCCCATATATCAAGTTGAAACCCATATGACATCTTGCTAGTTCTCACAAAGGTGATTATCACCTTTGTGAGAACCTCCAATTTTTAATGTGAGAATCAACTTGAAAATTGGCTTGAAAACCAACCCCTTAGGTGGTACCCACCCAACGTTGTTTCTAATTCTCTTGTATTAGAGAAGATGGTTGTTCCATGTTAGTTCTAGACTGTCATTTAATCCAATCTATGTTGTCAAAAATTAATCATTTTCACACTCCAATTGAAAGCATATAAACTGCCTTCCAACACAAACCTAAAACATTGGTTTCAAATCCATTATGTTCTAAAAGATTAAATCATGGTATTGCTTAAGTTTTGACAATTTTCAAGATACATTATTTTTTGCAATCCTTTTCTTTTCCTTTAATTTTTACTAGAAAAATTTCAAATTGAGGGAGGAAATAACATTAGCTATTATGATGAAAGTAACATGGTTCAAAATAATGTTCAACATGTATTTGATTTTGTGAATAATTGCTGATTTTGGGTTTTCATATCTTTCAAAATTAGATAATCATCAACTTTTTTTTTTTGAAGGAAAAAATTGAAATAAAAAATTGTCAATTTTCATCATTTCCAAAAGAACTCAAAGAAATAATTATTTTCATGGAAAAATAGCTGAAAATTGATAGTTATAGATGCAATTATTTGATTTAATTTTTTTTGAAAACCATGGCTACACATGATACTTGGTTCTATGAATATTTGAAAAGCATAGTTATGGACCTTAGGAATTGTCAGAATAACTATTGGAGGTATACTCCAATGTTGTGATGTATATGGTTTAGGACTTACATTTTTGTGTAAATGTAAATGTTATAATGAAATTTATTTATTCTCCATGTAAGTGTAGAACCATGTGAATTTATGTTATGTGATGTAAAATAGCATAAATGTAAAACAATTACACTTGTATGATTTTATTTATTCATGTGAAATAGTGTAAAAACATGTCAATTTGTTTTATGGGAAAGTGTGTTCAGGGGGAGGAGATTTGGGTTTAGAATGGTTGTGGCGATAAGCCAATCAAAATGGCTCATTGCACCAAAAAAAAAAAACCCCTTGAAAATATTTATGCTTTGAGATGCATGAAAATCAATTAAACTAATTAATATGAATTTTAATAAGTATCCAAGCTCTTGTAAAGTCCAAAGCCAAAAATGGTGATGAACAAAGTTAGGAATAAAAATTTTACTTAAACAATTAGGTGAAACAAAATGCACTAAAAAATGTGCACCCAAGATGTTCCCTAAAATAACATCACAATTTGTCCCATATTCTTTGCCCATAAGTTTGGGCTTGTATTGTATATACCTGGTTAAATGGAAGTACTACCATAGTCCCATATTGGTAGAAAATGCTTTTATTTGAGGAATATTCAAAACACAATGATTTTTTTTTTGTGACAGGCCAGTCAAAGTGACATGTTACAAATAAATAAATAAATAAATAGAGCTTTGGGATGCACCCACATTTGAATGTACTCACAACTAATTAATATAAATTGCAAGTAGGTATAGTTAGTAAAGTATATATATATATATACATTTACATGCCCCAAAACATTTACATGGAATTTATAGGTTATATATATGGCTTTTGACACTCACAACACACACTAGTTGGTATATTCATGTTTTTGATAACTGCTCAACACTAAATTGGAACTAGCCTATAAAATCTGACCTCATGACTACTCTTATGTTTTTCTGCTCCAATTTGTTGGCCTTACCTATGAAGGCAAGGATATTGTGTTTAGATTCATTACAGAGTATAGTAGCTTAAGGGATTTTGGCCCCTAGGTCTATTTTTATATGAGGATTTTTGAAAGATGATATTTTGGCTTGTGTTGAAACTTGAGATGAGTTATAGAGTTATAATTTCTTGAAGGATTTTGGTTTCTTTCAGAGGATTTTTTGAAGATTATATTTTTGCATGGTAAAATATTTGAGTTTCCATAATTCTTCTTTTGCCTTCGGATACTTTTTAATGTAAATGGCAAGGCCAGAGTGTGACACACCCCTTCTTTATTTCACATTTATGAATTGCACGTACCATCAAGCTGATTTGATGGCCCAATTGTGATGGGGGTTGAGATGTGGGAAAGGAAGAAGGAGCCAAAGTCATGTGACTTGCTTCATAAGGGAGTTATCTGTAAAGTACCCCAATTTGGGGGGAGGGTACTGGACCCCAGTTTTGCCAAAATTAATGAAATAAAAAAGTCAGGTTGAAAACCTTACACACGAGAAAAAAAGAGGTGACCAAACTGGTTTTCTCACCCTTACATGAGCTTCACCTTCAAGTATGGATTTGCTTTACCTCCTGCGCCTTCACTGCTGCTGCTCATTTCCTTCAGTCAATCAAGTCTTGTTGTCACAATACTATCCTGCAAATCTTGTGAACTGCTACCCAGTTTTGTATGATGGTACCCAGTTTCGCTCACTTTCCACCTACACTCAAATCAGGGATGGAACAGGGATCTCATGGTCAAGCTAGGGCTCAAACACAGGGTGACTTCAAGGATGACTCTAATAGCTGCCATGCTCACTTGTATGTTTCTTAAAAAGTACTCGTTCCAATCATGAGTTTTAGACCTCAATTCAAACTTTTTTGAGCTGTACAAAGCAAGGTTTGGTTTGCCTGTTTCTACTGGAAGATGAATGCTAGCCATGTAAATTGAACTGGTATTCTAAATCATATGAATCGAACCAATACAAGTGAGTACTTTAGGGGATCTTTGTACCAAACATCAGTGAAATGTGACACTCTCAGAACACCAATAATGTTTGTGCAGCTCCGATCATGAGTTTTGGACCTTAATTTTTGTAATAGAATATTATGGAGAGTAATTATAGTCCTTGTAAAAGGTAGGAGCAGTGAAAATATATGCAGCAGCAGTGGAGGCGCTCAAGAAAAATGAAAGACAGGATGAAACTCAGTTTACCACCAAAATTGGTGGAAAAAATAGTTTGGGTCCCAATTATTTCATTTTGTAAAATTTTCATTCTCAGTTAAGCATTTGATGCCCTATTATGCCAAAACTGGCTGTTCTCAGCCCCTAATCGCGTGACTTTGTGGATAACTCCAATAAGCATTTCAAATTGTTGGCCCTAGGGCCTTATTCCACATATTTCAGTATATCTGATCATGACAGAGATCATTTGGCTAGAGCCCAGATTTCCCAGAATCTATAGAATAAAATAATGGTGTATATTTGAGTCAGTCATACCAGTGTTGGCCAGGTATTTTTTATTTTTTATTTCCCATAACTGGTCAGGTAGTTTTACTTATTTATTTATTTAATAAATTTTAATAAATAAATTATATTCATCAATTTTAATGTCAAAGTAATTCCTCCATTGTCAATTTACTCAGTTTTCAGAAAGTAATAATTGCCAATTATGCGTAAAGATTCTCAAATACTTGCCTTGAGATCCTCTCGTTAAACTACCTAAGTAGGGTAGTTTATTCACTCTCAATGTGACTTCCACAACCACTTATACAACTGAATTGAGGGTAAATAAGATTTATCGAACCAAATAAAACACAAGAGACACTGTCATGACCATGTAACACAACCTATAAACCTAATGAATAGAGAGGAGGGGGGGGTTTAAGAAGCTCTTGATAAAAGACAAGAAAAGACCATCATGACCATAACCACCACATACACAGATGAAGTGAGGATGGGTAAGCTCTATAGAGTTGGACCAAAAAAAAAAAAGACCATCATGGCCATATTCAACACTTGCAAGGTCTAAAAAGTTGGACATAACACAATAGAAAACCATCATGGCCATAATTCAGCTTTGGTAAACTTTACAAACCTAAATTATTAAGCATTAGAAGTGACCATCACAATTAATAATTAAGGTGCAAAAGATTCACAAAGTTGCAATCACCATTAAAAAAAAACCACCACTATTAAGAGCTAGGGTCCAAAGGAGCTATATAAAGTTGCAATTACCATAAGAGAAGACCATCACCACTAAAGATTAATGTCTAAAGGTTTTACAAAACTGTAATCACCAAAGGAAAAGATGACCACCACCATACTTTTATAACTGGGTCTAACTTTTATACAAAGTTTTAATTCCAAAATTGTAGCACAAATTGAGGTTTTTTGAATCATAGAGTTCTACAAGCTCACACAATTGTAGGCAACATTTTAGGCTTTCAACTTCAAATAGAAAACAAGCTTTCAAGAAGAGAATGCCTAATAAATCCAAACTAGTAATTTTCCAAATGGTAATCATATTTGTTGCATTTGACAATTAAAAATGCATGCCATTCCACATATTTCACCCACAATTGTATACCAAGTTTTACTTACTTGGCGTAGATGCTTGAGCATGAAATGGGTTTTAAGTAGGCATGGTAAAATATAACCTATGACAATTACATGATCAAGGAAAGGCGACAATAGGATTTCATCCAAATCTAAAATTGTAATTTAGTTGGAGGTTGAAGTTTTGGGGAATAAGGTGATAAAACTTTTTACATTCTTGGAGGCTCACATTCAAATTGTTAGAGGGATTGTGCTAGCCATGCACTAATTAAGGCTTGAAGAAATCCACACAATTTGTGACCAAGGATGAAAAAAGACCATGAGGAAGGCCTCATAAAAGCTCAAGTAATGCATGTGACAGTTGTACAAGACATCCTTGTCTTCCTCCCCACTTTCTTTAAACAATCGTGAAGAAAATATTTTAAACCTCAATTATGAAGTGTGAAACCTTTGGACCAAACCTCTCCACACTAGTTGTTTTGATTTGTCAAATCTTCCTTGTGCACAAAGCTCCAAACTATGCACACACTTTCTTTGCTTTGCACACATTTGCTTTCATGAGCTCCTTTTTTTACGGACTCAAACTCCCTCTCTCTCTTTGCTCTTATGAGAATTACAAACTCTCTTTTTATCTTTCACGACGAACGTGAGCCTAAAAATACATTCAATTCTTGCAAAGGTCAAAAAATGCACATGCAATGAAATTTTTGTGACTAACACATCAACTTAGGACCAAATAGGTTTCAGCCCAATATTTGGTGCAAAAGTGAATTTGGGTTCATCTTGACATGTTTGTAACATTTTCATGCCAACTTAGGCATTTTGGCCCCTATTTTGGCTTAACATGGTTTCAATGCACATTCTATTGGACTTTATGATTAATTTTAACAAGGAAAAATTTAACAAAGTTTAGGTAGGTTAAGTTTATGATATAAATCAAGTTCTAGGGTCTCCAAGTCAAAGGTTCTAAGTTTTGTTGCAACTATGGTTGAACTTAATTGAACATTCAATTTTTTTTCAAAATGGAATTAGAATTTAAACTAAGGTGTTGCGCCATTTAGGTTCTTTACGTAAATAAATGCAACTATATATAAATATATAAAGTTGGAACTTATTGCATTTGACTTATTGTATATTATCTCTATCTTGAATTGTGTACACTAGTGGAACAAACTAATACTAACCCCCAAAAAAAAAAAAATACAAAAAAGTTTGTTTAATTATGTGTAATGGACATGAAACCATATCTAGTATTAAAAGAATTGGCTCCAATTTATTGTGAAAGTGATTGGAACCAAAGGTTTTAGAAATCCAAAGAATTGGTCTCAACAATGGACTAGAAGTTTCATATAAAATTATATTTAAAAAAGAAAGACTTGCACACCAGATGTTCCTTTTCAAATCAAGAATGGAACAACACTAGTCTATTTCTAATTCTAAAATCTGTCCAACACCGATCATTACCTGTTGTAGTAAGCTAGCGAGTGGTGAGTGGTGGGCTGTAACACAGAAGGATACTATTTGGTGAGCATTGCAGTTGCAATTAGTACTAATGCACGGGTGAAAAACCTTCATGAAATAAACAAGTTTGCACGAAAGCCTCGACATTCTACCTACTTGCACAACTCTCTCTCTCTCTCTCGTTTGTACATATTTTTACAACTAAATTTACTGAATGGGATTGGTTGTGGTGATGACAGTTTTGGAGCTTTTGTCTGGCCAATTGGTTATTACTGTTGTAGCTCCTTCCAGATTCTTAGCTGCTGTCCCTAGTGTTGTCATATATATCCACGGACACCCTTTAGTACACTCTTACTGAAGGCTCCACTTTACCTTCCTCACGTGCTTTCTACTTTGCAGTGCAGCATGATATGGCTGGCTATCAAGGTAATGGATGAGGGAGTAGGGCACTTATCCTTTGCAGCTTTGGATCCACTGCTTGCAATAGTACCACAGCTTCAGTGCTGTGGCAATGTGTGTTTTCTTGGGAATTTTCTGTTTTTAAGCCAAAGTGGCAATCATCCATAGAAAGATGCAGAAAAAATGGCGCTCTTCCTTAGGAAGATTGAGCCAAATCTGGCTATAAACCATATGTGAAGTACACAAATGACCATTCTAACAAGTGTTTTGGTGGTGGATCTTCGCACTGTTGTAACCCCCCAAAAAAAAAACAGGTGCTAATTGTACAAGTGCTTGAAATATGGCACTTGAAATACTGCAAAAGTTGCCATATTTCAAGGGAAAAAAAGGTCTCGTGTCATTATATTTAGCCAATTAGTTCCTACAGGTCGCCAGAACTAGGCAGGAATCTTTAAAAAATCTACTTTACCTGTCTGACTGACCTGTAGCCAAATGTGGCTCACTCCTCTTGTGGCTCCTCTTGTGGATGATGGCCAGTCCACCACCTAGCCTACTTGACAAAATTGCAAAAAAAAAAAAAAAAAACACTAATTCTAACTCCTGGAGATTGGATTTTGAAAAGATTCAAATATTTTGTTATGTTTTCTTGAAAAATTATAATAAATTTG
>Ga0116227_10001029_pt1 | contig 59847 bp, 37 predicted proteins | sample S1TSphgellanicum_FD_89693 | JGI IMG/M metagenome (GOLD analysis project Ga0116227, IMG submission 89693) | Host-associated microbial communities from peat moss isolated from Minnesota, USA - S1T2_Fb - Sphagnum magellanicum MG | ecosystem: Host-associated > Plants > Peat moss > Unclassified... | reverse complement strand
CTAATACCAATGTGGTCCTCTTCACTAAAGTCAACTTATGTTGTCGCACCAACTCCTTGTTAATGAAACATGCAAGTGCACCAATCTTCATTATCATGGACTTGTTACATTTGATTATGATTGACAATAATAAACAAGGTATTGGGTCTAAATATAAGTTAAGACCATTTTAAATGCGTGATACATCAAGGTCTAGTTTCAAGGTCCCTATTCAAATTGGACTTCTTCATTTCCTAACTCTCTAATATGTGGGGTGGTGAAGGAAATGGAATGTGTTGTGTGGTGATTTTGCTTAGTTTCTTTGCACAATTGTTAGTTATGTGACTTAGGGGAAACTGAACAAATTACCTTGTCATTTGTACATTGTGCCTAAAGAAGGAAATGCAACCTACAGCCAACAATATGATGTCATTTTAAAGCCAAACACCTTTGATTTGAATTATTGTTGGTGATTCATGATGACAAAATCTTTTTTTGTCAAATTTGTGAAGATTTGGAAAAAGATCCCCTTGCTATTGGCATCAAAGGCCAATTAAAGAATTAAAATCAAATCCAAAATCTTTTAAATGATCACAATAAGTTCAAGTTTTGAGATGGTTTTTTGCATCATGATAGGTTTTTGTATGTATTTGATGACCTTGCTTAATTTTAAGGTTTCCAAACTATTAAACATGACATATTGGTTGCAAGCCATTTTGGACAAAACCATGGAATTAGTATTTTGAAATTACTAGTGGCCACAACTTTGGAAGTATGTAAAGGAATTTGTTACAACATGTGGTGTTAGTGCTCAAACAAAGAACCTTCATCATCGCCCTCATGAACTCTTTTAACCAATACTAATTCTTGCATCACTATGGTCTTTATCTCCATGGACTTCATCATAGATTTTCCACCTTCTAATTCATATGATCCATTTTGGTAATGGTGGATTGTTTGATAAAGATGGTTCATTTCATTCCTTGTAGCAAAATAATAACTAGTTTGAAATAACCAAATTATTTCTTGATCATGTGTTTCCAATATCATGACCTCCTTAAAAATATTATTTTAATTGTGAACTTCAATTTGCATCTAAGTTCTAGAAGAAGTTCTTTGAGCTTTTAGGTGTGAAAGTGAAGTAATTACAATTTCCACCCCTAAACTAATGGGCAAACAAAATGGGTTAACCAAATCTTGAAACAATATTTGTGCCACAACCAATTATCATCAAGATAATTAGTCAAACCTCTTGTCCATGGTAGAATTTGCTTACAATAACATAATACATTTGTTACCACAACAAAAAATTTCTATACAAATCATGGTTTGCATCCTAGGTTTGATGTTTAAGGTGTGAACAACATCATGAATCTTGTAACAAAAGATCAAGTTGTGTGGTTGGTGGACATTTGATGCATTTAATTTTGAAAAGGTGTAAAAGTTATATAGGGAAAGTATTAATGAACATTGTACAAAACAACCAAGCTTCAAGGTTGGAGATCAAATTTGGCTTTATCAATAGAACATCAAAACAATAGATCTTTAAAAAAATATAACTACCAAACATTTAGTCCATTTACCATCATGAAACAAATCAATGACATGCTTTCTAGCTCAAGCTTTTAGACTCCATGAAGATCCATCCTATATTTCATGTTTCATTTTTGGAGCTCTACTACGCATCCACCATCTCAAGAAGAATCTTTGAACCACCTAAGTCACCTATTGAAATCGATGGTGAACAATAATACGAATTGAAGGAGATTATTGATTCTAGGATATCAAATTGCCAATTCCATTATTTTATCCATTGGCAAGGTTATTGACATTAGTGAACAAACAATATGCAAACTAATTTGACAACTTTCAAATGCCCTTGAAAAGGTGAAAAAAATTCATTAATGATATATAAATAGGCTTAAGGCCATTCCTCATGGAACTTGTCATTAAAGGTGGGGGTGATGTCATGGACATCAACACTAATGAACGTCACCATTGCTAACATAACTTGTAATTCAAACATAGTTCACTTATCATTCATTCATAGCTCACTTGTAATTAGAAAAAACTCAAAAAGGTTTTTTAAATGGTGGGCATATGGAAACTTTTATGAAGGCTTTTTTGAACTAGATCCCCAAAGTGGTAGAATTAGAAGTATGACCTCCCATTATTTTTAATCTATTCAACATTGATCTAAAGTACAATCTTGCACCATGGTCTTGTTCATTTCATTTCATATTCAAATTTTCATGTGTTATTAGATCAAATTTTCATTTGAATTTTTGTTTTGCATATTTTGTGTTTTTGTTTTGTGTTTGGAATTAAATTAAAGCTTGCTTTTGCCATGATTTGTTTTGGTTTTCATGTATTTTGAAGTTCCTTTTGTTGTCATATTTTGCATGTTCATGACATTGATCTTTAGTAATTATTACCATTGCCAAAATTCAAATCTAATGCAAAATTACAAAATATATGAAAATAATGTTAATTGTATGAAAATATTGCAAGGAAGACATTCATGTTCACTATTTAGAAGACAACATTATGAGAAATCGTGTCCATTGAAATCACATTACCCTACAACTAAAACTCAAAAAACAATTCATATACAATTATTTTGCAACTACTCTTAGTATTACAATTAGTGTGCAACTATGCCCCTATAAATATGATGTATTAATAAATAAATTACCATGTTAAAAAATCAACTAGTTGTATTATAATTGCAAGTGAGTTGAAAATGAATCTTTTATATGATAATTTATACACATCGTACATACATATGTAGTCAACCATGTTTGACTTTTTCAAGAGTTGCATTGTAATTGCATGTGGCAACTACTTTAGAATTATTATAAATGTGTCATTAAAGTAACAAATGTGTTACAACTAAGTACAATGTACATACATGTGATCATGCCACATGTCCACATTTCCACCACCCATTATGGAATACATTTGTAATTAATTTTCAATTATGATTCCCATTGATACAGTTAGCCCAACCACTAGTGTGCCACTACTAAAGTACTATTATTCAATTATGTTATGACTATAATACAACTATTTATAATTTAATAAATATACATATTCATTAATTATTTATATTTTCATCACATGTGTTTCATTTTGAGTGATTTAAAATGTTATGGGAGTGTTACCCCAAGATTTAAAAATCATGTTTGAAATGTAAAGGAAAAAGATTAATGAAAAAATAGCAAGAAGAGAAATAAGCTTTCCAACTTACAAAACTTTTGTTTTGGCCTTTTTTTTCCTTTTTGGACCCTTCTTACTTTCAGACCTCATAACTTTCTTATTTCTTATTCATTTTAAACAATTTAAAATGTTATAGGAACACCGCTTGAAGTTCTACAAATCATATTTTAAATCTAATAGCAATAAAGCAACATACAAGGATGTTTTTAGCTAGCCTTTGTAGCATTCATAGGCTTGTTTTTTTTAGTTTTTGACCCCCTCTACTTTGGGGGGCCATAACTTTCTCAATTCTATTCCATTTTTTACGATTCTTAATGCCCCACAAGCACCAATAGGAGGGGTTCAAGTTTTGTTTAGACATTGAAAACAATGGAGCCCTCCCCTTGGATTTGGCTTGCCTTGAGCACTCAAGTGTGACAATTGCAACTCAATTGCAACTTAATTTTCACCTAAGGAACAACTAAAAAATTTAACCCATATGTTTTGTTTTCGAATTCCATGTTACAAACTGTATAAAAAAGGCTTGTTATCTCATATTCTCACATTAAAATACAAGTGCCAATTTGGGATGAGTTCAAAAAAGTTTAACCCAAAAGCAAAAAAAAATTTAAAAAAAAATTCATGACCATTCTTTTGTTTTTCTACCTACCTATGTAGGTAGGTAGGTAGGTTTTAAGTAAATATTTAGGTATGTAGGTCTTAAAACCTACTAACCTTCCTACCTATAATTATGTACGACCTACCTAGCTATTAAAATAAATATTTATATTTATTTATTTATTCCCAAATATAATTAATATGCCATGTGGTAATTTTTTATTGTGTCACGTGTCATAATTTTGGACCATCATTAACAATCATAATGAATGATGGAGATCAATATTTCGAAAAAAAAATAATGTCAAAAATTTTTCATAATGTCACGTGTCAAATTTTAATAGATCGATGACAATCAACGACATTAGTATAACATCATTAGTGCAATTATAATGGAATTGCATAGTAGTTGAAAATGAGTTGTTTTGATAGAGTTGCAATTGAATTGTAATGAATTGCACTGTATATACAAGGAGTTGCAAGTGTCCAAGTGTATAGGGAGTTGCAAAGCCAATTGCAAAATGCCCCTTTTTTTCATAGTGCAAGATGCCCAACCAAAACAAAAGAAAAATCCTCACCTTTTTGAATGTATCCAATTTAATGAACAAACTTCTTTTCATTGTGTTTGAAACTAAATACATTTTAATAGAGGGACATGTGTTGCATTCATGGTTAGATTCTTTGAAACTAAAGGCTAAAGGCACAAATTTGATGAAGAACATTTTATTGCAGACCGATCTTGGTATAGCTAACACCAAAATGAATAACTTTTTCATTGACCAAATTGAGATTTATTTTTTAGAGGTAGGTCACCAAGATGAATAACTTTCTCATAGACCAAATTGTAATGTATTTTTTAGAGATAGGTCACCAAGATAAATAATTTCTCATCTACCAAATTGTGTAAAATGTTCTATTTTAAGATATTTTGTTTTATTTCAATCTTAATGTGATGACTAGGACCCTTTGGATGATATGTAGGTCATGGAAGTTGAGTGTTGAAAGAAGATATAGTTTAGATGATATGTGGATGTGGGAAGATGTAAAATTTTGAATAAGTTGAATATTGGAAGACAAATGAAATGACATAAGATTTAGATAGATAGACATTGGATGATATGCATATGGAGGAAAATGGAAAAATTCAAAAAAAGTTAAATCCAAGAAAGACAATGACTCAATTAGAGACTGTATTAGGCACGCTTAGAAACGGCGTTGCCCCTCCCTCCCTTGAAGCTTAAAAAAGCTTGTTAAACTTGTAGGAGGTGGAATAATCAGTTATTTGTCAATGTGGATCCTTGTTGGTTGACATGTAGTGAACAAAGTGAGGGCAATAGCTAGCTATTGAATAACCAATTAGTGGGAATCCAACAACAAAAGTGTGACACCCACTATGCACAAAGATGTAAGCATTGACCAATGATGGATGAGACATGAAGAAATCTTTGTCACATGAATTACTCAAAATGTCAAGAAAAACTTGACCTGGGAATGAAAAATCACAGGCTTGCCAAAAATTTCTGCTTGTAATCACTTGGCACCACCTATGTCGACTCACAAACTTGTGTATTATAATTTGCATCGGAGATTGAGCTGCATTTAACTCATTGCACCTATATAATGCTAATATTTATATCAGAGATTGAGCTCCCTGTTTAAGAACCATATTTGACCAGCGTTATCAAATGTATGATGAAGAAGGGCACCATCAATCCCATGTCTGTAATCAACATGCATGATGTGCATTTAAGTACCAGCTACATATCCACTTAAACACATGTATGTGATTAATGGAAACCACATACACATTTCAATTCCAATAAGATAATGTACATGGGGCTGGAAGGATTGGCACCTGAACTTGCACTAGCAAGAGCTCCACCCACCAGATAGATGGATGTCTGACAGTTTGATGTGCTTTCACCCTCAGCAGTAAAAGAAATGAAGTCATTCCTTATGTCACAATATCTCCCTCTCCATTTGGGGGTTGTGAAGATATCCAATATATGTGTCAATGTCATAGTTATGAAGCTGGCTAAATTGGATTTTACTACACATGTAAAGAACCATGGTTCTGCAGCTTGCACCAAGTCTCTGTAGCTAGTGCATCTCAAACTAACCAGAAATCATGGTCATCTTTCTGTCATTTTTCTGTCCACATTTAGAAAATCTTCATCAAAACTTTTTTTGGAGCTTGATAACAAGTCTGGCTTTGCAATCAAAAAGATGAGGAGGTACTCAGGGTTCACCTCAAAGACTTGTGCAAAATCTGCCATACCTATAACTCCTGCCTTATTTGCATTGAATTTGTCAATCAACAAATGAATCTGCCAGAAAATCCAGATCCCATTTGGTGAGCATGTCAATCTGCGAGTTCCTCATTCAGCACTGAACAGTTCCATTCTGAGCAAAGCCTATGTGGAGCAACTCAGTACATTTGAAGAGCTTAATAGACTGTAATTAAATCCTATGCTTGCTGTGGCCTTGTAGCCACACACCCCATGTCCAGTTTGGAAGAGAGCAGGCCATAGAAGAGATAGCAAGTGGGAGAAATATATATGAACCTGTTGGTTTGTGATAGAAGGAATGATTTCATGGAAGCTGCTTTGTGCTTGAGCTTTATCCAGTAACTCATCTCCATCTCCATGGAAGAACCTGAAGGTGGCCTGGATCGCCTCCTTGTGTTTTTCATGTTTGGCTATAAACGCAATCCCTGCAGCATACTATTCTACCCCCCATCCCAATCCAGTCTACCTGCTCAGCATAAGGTCTGATTTCTCCATCAAAAAGGAGCACTGAAAAAGCAGACACTAGTGTTGCAGTTTCATCATAGATCTCAAGAAACACAAGTAATGAGGCACATAGAAACACACCTGGCTGAAGTTGATAAATCCTTGGTCCCTGAGATCAAAGTAAGAGAAGACCTGTTGTATGAGGGCACAATCAGGAAGGTTCAATGCATTGATGAATTCCTGGTAAGTCACAACACCCCTGCACATACCCACTCATGTAGATCATCAGTAACTAACAGCAGGAAACAACTCAGGCAGGTGTCATGCTTCTGAATTGTTGTCAACTGTGGACAGTAAGTAGTGTGACATGCAAACAAACACAATTTAGATCTTGATTGACAATTTGCCTCTGAACACCTTGGAAAATTCTGATAAAAGAACACTCTTCAACAAATTTCACCTTTTTCTTGGATCCATGGCGAGAAACTTGTGCAACCAGATTTTGGCATTCTTCAAACTCAACTGGTACACTTTCTCAAACTTTCTGAATTCTAAAATCGCAGCTTTGCTATCAAGCTTCAATTTGACTGCCTCCAGTGCCAATGCAGCATCCTCATAACTGTATTGAGTTACAGGTATGTTGAGTGCTTGTGCCATGGTAACTTGTACTCTCTCTGCAAATGCATGTGGATTTTTCTGTTCCATGACTGTGGGATGTATGACAGGCAGGTACTCCACCTACAAAAGCTCCCACCCACACAGGTCATTGAATCCACTGCATAAGTTGTAACATTGGCTCACAAACCACACATGATCTAGAGAGAGCTTCAAGGCAACCACATCAACATCATCTGTACCTGAGCCACCAGCTTATACAATTGGAGGCTTAGGACATCTTTCCATTAGGCTGTTGTGATCACAACAGCTTTCCATCATGTTTTTTCAACTAGCTGTGCTCACAGTCATCTCACAGCTCTACCAGTCAAGCATTGACTAATCGCAGGAGCTGTGAAAGCTGTGAGTCAAACTGTGACTTGCCATACAATGACATCTGTCCTTTTTTTCATGAGACCATGTGTTCCCAGAGTTCCTAACATGATTAGTTACGTATCTTCAACGCACTTAGCTGCTCTTTAATGGAAAATGGCTGTCCCTCCAACAAAAAAGCCAAGGTTCCTAACATGATTAGTTACATATCTTCAACGCACTTAGCTGCTCTTTAATGGAAAATGGCTGTCCCTCCAGCAAAAAAACCAAGGCCCTATGTCAGTGGCTTTCCATTAGGCTGCTGTGATCATAGTTAGACACTCTGTATACTATTGTCTAACTATGATCACCGCAGCCTAATAGAAAGAGACCCTTAGTGGGTACACACTTGATAGAGAACCTACAGTTTTGGGATCAGAATTGGCACATTTTGCACGAAAGAAAAACAGGCAAATATTTGCTTAAGAGAGGGATGATTCTTCAGCTCCAATTATAGAACCTCTATCGCCTACTTCTTCCCGACAGAGCAAAAACCCTGAAACGCCTCTGAAGGCAAAGAAAGGGAATGAGAAGAGAAGGGGACAATTGAATGCAAGGGACGCACCGACATGAAGTTATGAAATTGTGTCATGAGACGGAAAAGAAGCCAGTAGAGGGCAGGCCCGTCTGCAACCCAGGAGGGATCCATGTGCACGTGCGGAAAGCGCATGACGATGGGCTGCACCGCGAGGCCAGGAGCGAATGCGCCTGCTTTGAAGGAAACCAGAGCTTTGCCGTTCGTGGTAGTCGCTTCGGGGAAAATCATAACATGACTCCAGTCGTTGCACATGGATTTGCGCTTGATAGCTCCTGACGCATTGCGCCGAGAGTCCGGCGCATCCCGCTTGACAGCGATCACTTGCATCGCTTTAATGATGTCTCCCGCTACAGGCGCGCTCAGATTCTCGTGCGCCACGACGATCACCGGCAAATGTCTGAAGAAGATGAAGAGCGGATCCGCAAACGTCACATGGTTACTGACAAGAATCGGAGCTTCCTGGCGTGGAGCTGGTTTCCCCGTGACGTGAATCCACTGAAACCCGCAAGAAAACAAATTCATCCGCGCAGAAAGCCTGACAGGCAATAACAACGCTCGTCGCCAGCTGGGAAACGGCTTCGTCAATACATTCTTCGCTCCAAGCAACGCGATCTTGGTGGTACAATATGCAAACAGCAGCGACGTCACGAACAATATCACCCGCAGCAACAAAACCGGCAGCAAAACAAGCGTCTTCACATACTCGTAACTACTTCCAAACCGACTCTCGTTCAGAAACGGATTGAAGGTCTGCTCCCCCTGCTGCAACTCTGGCGGTTGACCAAAAGCTCCTGCTGCTTGCGACCCCTTGAACTTCCCATTCTTCCTCATCCCACCCCCCGAACCCCGCGTAGGGGTCTCCTCTCTCTCTCCAATTTCCTGTCCCCCCTCACTCTTTCCACTGTTGCTCTCTATCCTCTTCTGAGCCTCTTCTTCTTCCTCCTCGACCTCTTTATGTTCTACATTTCTACATCAATTGCAACGCCATCGCCTGCACCTTCTTCCTAGTCTAAATGCGTCCGAATTTCCGTCTTCTTCCTCGTCTTTTGTCGCTGCCGAATTCCGTCTTCTTCCTCGTCTGTTTGCTGCTGAATTCCGTGGTCTTCCTCGTCTGCTGGCTGCTGAATTCCGTGGTCTTCCTCGTGTGCTTGCAGCTGAATTCCGTCTTCTTCTTCTTCTTCGTCGTCTTGTTGCTGGCTGGATTCCGTCTTCTTCCTCGTCTTGGTGCTGGCGAATTCCGAGCCCATTTCGTGTGCGGATTTTTGTTCCGCTGCCCGCACTGTGTAGGTAATAGTTTTTTTTTCCTTGACTGTGTGTGAGCGGAAAGTGCTACGCACTTTTGGTATCATATGGGCGGGCAGTTGCGGAAATTTTGGAGTTGGGATGTGAAGCAGGGGGTGCGTGCCTAAGGGACCAGGGGCTTAGCCGCAGTTCCTGATCATCCAAAGGACATGCTGCTGCCCACGGCGGGAGTGAGTCATGGGCAGACCACAATTTCAGGGATGCCTGCCTTGTTCCGACTGATGACCGAGGGGGGCCTTATCGAAGAGCATCTTCACGTATACCCCCAATTTGGGCATGCATATGTTTATCTCATCCCATATACAGCGTCAAATCTGACATACTCACCTCATACCTTGGCAGCTTTGACACTAAATTATATTTTCTGCATAATTTTATTTATTTATTTATTTATTATTTATTGATTTATTTATGAAGGAAAATAGAGCATATTCTAACATTAATTTAATTATTGGACAGACATATGTGTTGAAGCTGCCCCTCTACTGTGTATACATGATAAAGCTGACACAGGACAGTTATAAAGTGAAAGGCCAACTAACTGAATGGCATCATCACTTGGGCCAATCAAAACAGTCCTTGGCTTTCATTGGCCCTCTTGGAGGCACTGTATCCTGGGTAAATTTAGAGGCCAAAACTAAGTTTTGGGACTAGTTCACTACTAGTATTATAAAGGGGACGTTTCATTATTAATGAAATCCCCTATTACCATACACCAATTCTGGCATATGTTCTTAATAAGGTTGGGTACCTTATTACTTCATAAATTTTAGATTAAAAAATACAAAAAAAAAGTTGAGGTTAGAATTAGAAGTGATGTTGCATAGCTTTTGTGTGCACGGATGCATTGTCTCCACACTCCACAAATATAATAAAAAGGTCAAATGGGCCTCACTTGTTTTTGGTCATTTTATATTTGGTTTTGTTTTGCACTCTTGCTTCTTTTTGGTTTAATTTTGTTTTGTCTTGTTTTGTTTTGTTGCTTGTTGCTCCAAACAAGTTGTTTCTTTGCCTTCCTATTCGTGCTTGTTGCTTTGTGTGTTTACGATTTTGTTTTTGTTAATGGACCTTGTTTCACTTTGTTGTTGTGTCTTGTTGTCTTATCTTGTTGTTCCATCTTGAGGTACCTTTTTTCACTCTTGCTGATCCATCTTGCTTGTTGCTTTGCCTTGCTTGTTGTTTTTGTGTTTTGATCTTGCTAAACTAATATTTTATCTCTCCCCCAAAAAAAATTTACGTAAGTTTTGGAGTGATGAACTTCAAATTTTCGTCATGAAGCTTAGTAAGTTTCTCACTTATCATTTTATTTTTATTTTAAAAATAAATTCTTACTTGTGATTTTTTCAGTTTTGTGTATATATTTTGTTTGCTTTCATTGCATTGCATTGTTTTATTATTATTATTATTATTATTAACCTATTGTTATATGTTGTGGGTTGTGTAAGAGTTTTTGGCTATTGGAAGAAAGTTGCATGTTTCACATTCATTATACATTTGCACTTATTCCATGATGTATAAAAATGATAGATTTTGTAAATGTTTGAACTCCATTTTATTTTTTTAGGTAGTTTATTAAGTTAAAATATTATAACATAAACTCTTTTGTGAAACATATTTAGTTTTAGCTGTTCCATTCCATTGGTACTTTTTTTATGAGAAGTGCTTTGTTTGAAAATGGAATAATCAAATCAAAATGGAAATGTAAAAAGAATAGAAAAATGAGTTTTGTAAAAAAATTCACAATGAAATTTTTATGGAAGAGGAACTTTTGATAGAAACTTCAAAACAAAATCTTAGTCTCCAAACAAAAAATTAATTCCATTCACAAAAGGAGGTAAATCAGTCTTGAGAAATTGCATGTTCAAAGAGCCTTGTAAAGACCTCATATACTTACCATGTTTGGCTTTTTTCTATGTAACTAATAATAAGGAAGTAGATGAAAAAAACTCTTCAAATAGTCTAGTTGATGCATCTAGTCTAACAAGAATTTGGGCAAGGAAATAAATAATATCATAATATGCAAACAATGGAATAACAACCTTGAAAAAACTTGTGGATGCAAACCATGTTATGATTGCAAAAAAAAAATTAGAATAAATAAATCATGTGAGGAAAGCATTGGAAAAACAACTAAATAAAAAAAGTCCTAAAATGTTTAGCAATGAATATCATAAATTTTTAATGGAAATGTTCTTTAAAAAGGATGACATGCAGAAAGAAAACTATTTTCAAAATAGCTTGACCTTTTGGTTGTAAAAATCATGTGCCTATTCAATTTGTGAAAAGTACATAGTTCAAACATTTTGCAATGCATTTATGATAAGAATTATGTTTCTTTTGAGAAAACTCTTGTTACAAAAGGTGTTGCCCAATTTAGTGAACAAAACATAAATATATTTTGTCAAAATTTATAAAATATTATTTTGTCACAACCAGCTTTGATTTATGAAAATCAAAAGGAGCACATAACATTTTTGTTTTGGTGAGAAATTTTTTTAGGGTTGATTGACAACCAAAGCCAAAGCATACGACGATAAGTTTGTTTATGACAAGTGAAATTATAGAACTATTTTTAACAAAAAAAACTTCATTGCATTGTTAGATGAATATGAAATTTTTAAAAAATTTGTTGCTTGTGTTAAAAACAAAAAGACAAACTTAAATGCTACAATAGTGACACTAAAATCTATGATCACTTGTATTACAAGAAAAATATCTCAATATAATAAATCAATTTTTGATTGATATAACCAAGTTGTGAGAACCGCCTTTGAAAATTGTCAGTTCACAAATTTATGAAAACTGATGGTATGAGAATTGAAGAGCTGGGGTTTGTTTTTCTTGAAACCCTGGTCGGTTCTCTGAAGGCAATAATAAGAAGGCTCAACATACACCCATGATGAGCCCTGTTTTCTCATTTTGGGGTGGAGTGGAGAGGGTTATTTTTGTCCTTGTTCTCAATGTGTTCCCAACAGGTTCTCATCATGTTCCCATGAAATTGCCCAAGTTCCCAATCTGTTCCCTAAGGCATTCCCAATAGCACCTCAATATTATCTCATATGGTTTGCCCGAAGAGACACTCCTATTGGGAACTGCAAAGTGCAAAACGTTCCCTGGAAATTGCTCTAATGGGCCAATGAAATTGGTTCTTTTGGGTAAAACAGAAAAAGTTATGAGCCCACCCATGAACTAATTAATATTAGTGTGGCCTGTGCTGTTGGCCCAAGTGTTACCATGTCCTCAACTGATTTTTCCTTTCAAAACCTGGTTTAATGGAATTTATTTGAATTTTCAGCGGCAAAAATCACCTAAAAATCAATATTTCCCACATTCTGAATCCAAATCTTACCAAATAAATTCCATTACATCCTGCTCATCAAGATCTTTCCAACAACACCAAAGGCAGGCACATTCTAATTCCTCCAAAATTTTCAGCTATGATTTAATTTAACTTTCAGTGAAAAAATCATTCAATATTTAAGAACTTTTGCACAGCAAGTCCAAACTCCATGGATCCAAGCCCATGCACCACTATGATTTAATTTAATTTTTCAGTGAAAAAATCATTCAATATTTAAGAACTTTTGCACAGCAAGTCCAAATGCCATGGAACCAAGCACATGCAGCCCTCTTCGTCGAGAGCTTTCGAAAGACACCAAGAACACAATTATGAAGCATCCCAATTTGGTGGATCTCATAACTACAAAACAAAACAAACTACCTTCCTTCATAGATAGATATACATACTTTAGAACTTGGTCTTCAGCCACTCAATTGATTGGTTGATTATTGACAAAATATAGGGGGTCCAGGCATATTGAAAAAAGTCATGGAAAGTTCATAAAAAGATAATTGAAGGATGGTTGGCTACCATCTCACCATACGAATTAAAAGCATATATGTGATAATATACTTTCGCACTGAGTTTAAAAGCATATGTGATAATATACTTTCGCACTGAGTTAGCATCTCCACCTGCACTAGTGTCACAACCCTTATTTCAATTTTGGGACTCTATGTGTGTATATCACATCCACTCATGTTGAGTACCTATTCTCCTCATTATCACCCACAAATATAAAAAATTGAACAGTACAAGGTGAGAGACTATTTAAGGACCATGTGAGATGAGGGTACAAGGTCTAAGGTCCAATGAAATAGCGCAATCCTATTGGCTAAGAGCCAGGAATTGGACCCAACGGCCTTTAAATGAGGTCCAAGACCAAAAATTGGCAAATCGAGGCTAAACCTACATGATACCATTTTGTAAGGAAAGTCAATTGGTTAGGACCCAAAAAAAACAAGAGCTTAAAAGGAGAGCTTATGATTTGGAGAACCAAGATGCAAGCTAAGGTCCAAGGCAAGGTCTAATTTCAAGGACTCAATTGGCTCCAAATGAGTCCAAATTGGTTCCTAGGAATTTGAACCCTAGGCCCCCCCATCTAAAGTGGGCCTAAATGTAATCACCCAGACCAATCATTATTCTTGGCCAATAAAAAATACTCTATTTTTTGTATTGGACACTTTGGAGGGCACTGTATCTTGGGCATGATTAGAGACCCAAACTGAGTTTTGGACTATTTAACCGCTACATTTCATCTAAACATATAATGTACAAACCATTGTATTGTTGTTGGTAGAGATTACCGTGTTTGGCTGTGAAGTAGTGTTTTGCATTTTTTTTGCAAAAATATGTGAACCCTTTATACTTTCCATCAAATAATTTTAATAGTTACTCAAAAAGAACAAAACACGGTGAGGAACACAACATGTATGCAACACAAGTGTGAAACCCATTAGTATATTCCATAACACATAACATGTTTGTTTCTTTCCCATATTCAAAATAGATAACAATTTTCACATGGCCTATGATACATGTGAAGTTTAAGTACATGTTTGATAATCAACTTGAATTTTCATCATGTGGTAATGAGATGGAACATCTAGGATTTTATTTTTATTTTTATTTTTTTTTATCATTGCATTCATCATTTTCCTTGTGGTTCACAATTTTCATGTTTGACCATACAAATGAAGTGGTTAATGAACCTTGACATGTATTTTCCCTTTGTTCATACTTGCTTAGGTAGTTATGCAAAGCAAAAACAATGGTTGTGAAAATATTTTACAAACAATTGATGTAAATGGAACCTAGATAAGAGAACTATTGAAATTAGATGGTGGGCAAGGTCATTTTGTGGTCAATGGTTGCCTAATTTAGTTTCTATCACCTCTATGCATAAAGGAGAATCTTTGCAACAATGCCATACACCATGTGTAAGTTTTTAATAATTATGTTCACCATTACCACACTTCTACCACACACAAAAAGTTATCAACCAACAAGATAGACATCAATGTGTACATTGTTTATGACAGATTGCCAAGAAGGGCTCACCCCAATTGCAAGTTTAGGTGTTGTCATATACAAACAATATATGTTACAAACCTTCACAATTAATTTGCACATTTGTATGACATTTTGGGTCATTTAAAGCTTTGTGAATGTTCAATATATTACCCCCAACATGGGACCTTCCATGGTATGACTTTGTGGTTCAAGTTAGAAATTGAAGGCCTATAAGCACCTTATAATGCCAAAGATTAAATGTGTTTCAAGCTGAAAGCATGATTTAGTAAACCCAAAAGTGATTACACAAAGCAATTTTTGCATAGTGATTTGCATTATTTAAAAGTATGGTGTTATCAAATATTTGTGAGGTTTCTAAAAGATGAATTGTTTCATGCCACTTAATACCTTCTTGCCAAAAAAAAAATTTTTAAAATTGTGATGTTGCCACATTGGTGATCATCCACAAGGAGATTTAGTCATGTTTGGCTATAGTCCAACTATGAAAGTAGAAATTTATTAAAATCTTTTTACATATTGACTACTTGCTTGAACAATGTATAGTTGAAACATGCCAATTTAAAGATTTTTGGGGCAAATTCTTGGCAAATCCTTTTGGAAAAAGGCAACATTTGACGTAATATTATTCTTTTGAAAAAAAGCCTTCAACTAATAATGAAAATTCATCACAGATAAAAATCTTGCTTCCCATCTACATGCTTAACAATATTCATGAATATTAAACATGTGCATGTTGTAATTTTGTTGCATTTTTGTCATGTGCTATTAGAGTAATGCCTTGTAACTATTGAAATCAACAATGTCACACCAACAAACATAAACACAAATCAATAAAAATAGAAGTGATGTTGAAATTTATGTTTTCCATTGTGTGTTTTGGGTTTTGATTCATGCCTTGCAAGTGAGTTTATTTGTAACATGAAAAATGAGATCCCAAAGTCACAACTTAGGGATAAACCCCAAACAAAAAAAAATTAAAACCATGTTCCACTGAACTAGGCTTCAACAACAAAATAAAACCTACAAAATCTTAATATTCTACAATAAATACATGACATTTTTAGATAATATTATGACCCAAAGTTAAATATTATTTAAGATGGACTAGTACAAGTAAAATAAATGTTTAGGTTTTTTTTTCAATCCACAATTGACCTTTCTTTTTCAAGCTCATACCATATACTTTATAACAAAAACATGGTATTGTTTAATGTTGGGAAAATATCACCTTTTAACCATTGGATAAGGATATTTGTTTTTTTTTAATCCATCAGATAATGATATTATATTTTTTTATTTTTTAAATTTTAGATATCTTGAGTGTATATTAAATTTTCAATTTTTCAATCCAACTTGGATATCAATGTTTTTGAATATTTTTCATTTATTTATTAGTTGGATATCAACAAATTTGGATATCAAAAATTCAAAAATTACTTACCAATTATACTAGGTGCCAATCTTGTTTTTTTTTAGCAAAAAAATTCAAAAGGGAACATTTAATTTTTTTAAAAGGAATGTTTTGTCACAAATATTCTTTGTTTTAAAAAGCATTCGCAAAAAAAATCATAAATTAATTTTTCTTAAGTATAGCCAAAATACTAACTAATAATTATTATTATTATAACTTTGAAAAGACCTTTAAAAATGTGTCCCTTAAACAATCTAAAATTGTGTGGGGATTCACACCACCTTAGCTGCATGAAGAATATGAAAAGTTAGGTGTGAGCCTACAAAATCTAACCTAATTAATAACATAACCTAATTACTAACTCTTAATTTTGATATCTAAATCAGATATCAACATCTTTGATATCCAACATAGTTTTTAATAGTAAGGTGTCGGATATCATGATGGATGATATCCAAATCCCCGAATATCATTCATAGTGATATCCATTGGATGTCATTTTTTATATTTGAATTGGTATGAAAGGCAAACATCCCAAAATTTTGGATATCTATTCAACACTAATATTGTTGCCCATTGAACTATAAAAGTCGTGAAAACTCATTATAATTAAGAGTTTGAAAATTAACACAACTTCAAAATGTTGAAAGTTATGACAAATTACAAAGTAAATATAAACATAAAACAAAACATACATAGATTTGGATATGAACAAGTGCATAAAACATACAAAGAAATACCCCAATATTATTTTAATTCATTATATGGGGAAAATAAAAATAAAAATTGAATAAGATTACAATGCAAAGTTGTATAACACATTCATGTTGATCAAACTTAAGGTAATGAGTCCAATTGTCGCAACCCTAACCTTGGGCTCGTGACCAAGGCAAGGGTTTGTGAAGGTGCAGGCCAAAAATGAGCCTATGAGTCACATTTCATGCTCCCGAGAAAGCAAAAAAGTGCGAGGGAATGAACCTTCACACTCCCAAATGAGCTCTCACTTTGGGAATTGGAATCCCAATGGACTCCCGAATCTTCAAAAGGTGATTACAGGGGTCAAAACTCATTAGATTAAAAAGTTCCTTATATCATTGGAAAGCTGTTGGAATGTAAATGTCTAATTAAATACTTAAAACATAAGTTATGGCCAAAAGAAGGGTCAAGAATCAAATGGCCAATTTGACTTCTGACTAATAAAAGTCAAGAATCGCCCCAATTTCCTTGCATGCAGGTGGCATGCCACATACTGTTGGAAAGCTCTTGATGAAGACTACAACTTTTCTTTAGACCTCACCTCAATCAAAGGTCTTCACATAAAATTATGGGCCTCCAAAGTTTCGGAAGTCCTAATTTCAGGAATTTCAAAACTCCCACTTGGGAGTCCTGGGACAAAATGCCATTTGGGTGCTAGCCCCATGGCCAGGCATAGAATATATTATAAGGGGGAAGGTGATGGCTTCCCCCAAGTCCGGGTCGTGGTGAGTCTTATGAATCCATGTTTGCCCGTGGTTCGTCTATGCATCAAAAATGTTCCAACTATGCACTAACCAACTTGTTATTTGGTTTGTGCAGGTTCGTGTGAATAATTGAGTTGCTCGTCAATCATAGTCCCCATCCTAGAGCTCCAATATGCCCTTCTACCCCTGAAGTGTTGCGAACCAGGGAGCGTGCCTCGACTTCTTACTCTTTCGTTGTTTTCATTTTAAACTTACATTTGAGTCTATCAAGGAGCTTAGGAGCGCGTCACCAACTACCTATATAATACATATTTGGGGAATTAATTCACACAAATTTAACTCACTACTTATCCAAATAATATTTTTATGCGATTTTTTACATGTTTGTTGAATGGATGAAAAGTGAATTTTAATGAATATCATTCATTATAGACAAAAATCAATGATGGTGAATGTATTTAATCCATTATGAATGAACATTGTTTATTCTTTAATGAATTTTATTTTTGAATTATGTCATAAGTTTTAATAGAAAAATAATGGATGAAAGGTGCACACTCAAAAATGAACTTCATCCATGAACAATAAGATAAATTAAATGAACTATCATATGAAAGATTTTTTTTTTTAATGAATTAAAAACTTTCAATAGAAGTTTTAAGATTCATGTCAAGATTGTTGGATGTTATATACAATGTCATGTGTTATCATATAAACACTTACAAATATCACTATCCATAAATACAAACCAAATAAAACAAACCTTCTTAAATGGCACGTCCCATCCAAACATTGAATTGGTTATAGGCTAATATTTCGTTAAAAACAAGTGATAACACATATTTAATTAATTTCAAACTTTGAAAAAGTCTAAAAATAGAAACAATAAATTTTGAGAGTTTAAAAATAAATAAAATAACATTTTCAACCTAGTGGGCACCAAAAAAAATGTTGAAATGACAAATTTTCATAAGAATAATTTTCACTATGAAAACAATCAACATACATGACAATAGATAAACATGGTGGCTACCAAAATTTAAAAACTTGAAGACCTTGAAAAGGGGGGAAAGAATTAAAGCATTGCATAACATCATCAAGTTTTTGTGGTGCCCACCAAAATCATTAAATCATTTAGTAAATAATTCAATGGCAAAATCAAAGGACACAATTTGAAATATCTACTAAATGTTATGTCATTCAATTTCATAAAGTATCAATAAAAGAATTCATGATAGCTACAATTAATGTACCTCATAAATCGTTGGTGGATCATTGAACACAAAAGTTTGCGGGGCATCAAGCAATTGAAAAGAATTATTTATTTGAAAATAACAACATAAATATCATTTGGTGGCCACCAATGGGTATCATAGTCCTAACTTGAAACGTATTATGACATATACATTGAACATGTAACTATGAGTAGGAAGAAATCTTCATATTATGAAATTCACCCTATGGAACCAACAACCAAAGTAAACCTCAAATGCATGAAAAACAATTATCAATTTATTGACTTCATACAAATACAAGTATCAAAAACTACGTCACCGTCCATATAGGAATTCAGAATATGAACTATTGAAATTGAAATTCAACTCTACAAACAACCCAAAATCAAGGAAACATCTAACCTTTTAGACCAAGAATCAAATATGCAAATTGCATCCTTCACTTTTCTAAGCAGAAAACCTAGTCGATATCATGATTTTCTACTTGTTAGAACTACAAATGCATTCACATAGTCTACAACAAAGACCGAAATCCATTGCAAACAAAAATGAATAATTGAAATTTCCCCAAACTACGAACCTCTAATAAAATAAAAGATAAAATAAACAACTGAACCAATGTGAAATGAAAGACATCAAAAACATAATTGAAACAAAGGGAAATGTTTACTTAGGATGTTACCTAGAGGAAGTTGCGTTATTCTCAAATCCTTGCTCAAACTGCCTTCAAATTATTTGAATCAAGCATAAGATGGATATTGAGACTAAATGGTGGCTTCAAAAACTACATGATAACTGTGAAATCGGCATTAACCATGTTTGCAAAGGGAAAACCTTTTAATGCCGACCATAACTAAGATGCAAGATCTAACCATTGCACTTTTGTTTTCGGATAATTCATGTCCTTTGAATGACATAAGGAAAAGTTTGCTCCATCTTGGATTTTGAAAGGCTTTGTTAGGCTTATCATCAATGAACAATGTTTCATCCATGGCCCCATAGGGCAAACCTCTGCATGCAAAGTGAACTCAATCCAAATCCTTTAGATAGTAGTAAATTGAACGTGTTAACTAATTTTGAAGGTTAGCCTTGAACATCTAAAGAGTACTAAAGGAATTCAGTAATTACATGGACTAAAAACACATAAAACATGACTTAGAAACCACTAGGTATATTTAAGTCGAAAGAGTCAAAAGCATGAAGGAAAACACCATGCAACCACCAAATGGTCACAGGAAGGAAAATAGGACAGGAGTTAGTGTGAAGTTCAACTCAGGGGCGACCATGCCAAAAAAAATGCATTGAAGACAAAGGTTACAACAACCATTCAAGCAATAGAATTAAAGATTTATTAGATTTGTTCAAAAGAAAATATTTCAAATATTTAAACACGCAAATGAGGACAAACAATTAATACGATATTTTTTATTTCAATTTTAAATTCGCACTATTACAAAATGTGAATCGATAGGTAGGACTGCAAAATAACATTTCAAAATGTCTTGGATCATTTCCATTAATACATCTAAGCTTACCAAAAGGATGGTGTTCTACAAAGGTGGGAACATCATATCTAGAGGAATGAAGACTTTTTTCACTTATAAAGGAGCACAAACCCCAACAAATATTAATCCTCCCTGCAAAGGTCGTCAAATGACTCCACAAAAATGGCACTATACGAGTCATTAAACATGCATTTGTATGGCATATCATCTACGAGCAACATGTTGCTAGCATGAATGTAAAGAAACATAGAAAAAAAAATGTCAAGGTTCTTATGAAAAAATTAGCTTGTCAAGTTTATTTGGTAGGAAATACAAATTTTGCATGCAAAACGTCTAATCAAACACTTTGGAATATCTATAGAGATTTTTGTTTTGTGCCAAATTTGATCCAAATAATTATAAATATTATGTTGCTAAGCTGCAAACCAAATATACACATGGAATTGTGCAACACATTTCTCTAGGAATTTCTTCAATCAAGGCCGGAAAATGACGGTGCGCGATGGAGCTTTGTGATATTCGCCCCTATCAAAGTGTGTGGCAACCAAAACTCCATTCAAATTTTAAAATGACATGAAATGGACTCATTTCTACTAAAGGTGAATGAAGCACTTGGGAGTTCACTCTCAATGTTGATGGCATCTCATCCAACCCTAATTCAACCAAAGCGCGTGAATTTGGCAACTCCATTTTTTCACCTCCTCAAGAAATGACACACCAATAACCTTTTTAAAAAAACAAGTTGGAAAAGCCTTAAAATATAAGGATCGTATAAATTAATGAAATTGGAAACTCCAAGAAAGAATTGGAAGGAAAGAGCAAAAGAAAATAATTGGACTACTTATTACGGATGTCAAGTGATTTCTACAAAAAGTGGCATGATAGGCCATGGTGCATTTTTCAAACAATGTCCGAAATCTAACATTGTTTTCCTTGAAACTTCTGATGGCACAAAAAGATAAAGCTCCAAAAGGTGGGAACATTAAGTCCAAAATAATGAAAAAACTCTAAGTACGGGATAAGAGTCTTCAGGAAATTATTACCATTTTTTGGCACGCCTTCATAGGACTCAACAAAGATAGCATTAAAGGGCGGATTTTGGCAAGTTCTATAAGGTGTATCATTTACCAACAATGTATTTCCAAGGTGAAACCTAAGATACCTAGGGAAAAAATCATAAAGGTTTTTAGGATAAATATTTTTATCACAAGTTGGATGATTGACTCGTTTATAGCTCCTTTTGAAGGGAAATTGCATAATGTGTTTATTAATCTTACACAAATTTCGACCAATAATCCTATGCGGGTCAATCTCAATGCTCGTCTCTTCTGCTATTTTCCTCAAGTAGGTTTAAAGTTTGCCAAGTGGAGCAAACATTCATATGTAAATGGTAAATTGCTTTAAACACCTAAACAAAAATTCCTTAAAACCTAACCTCGAAACAACCCTCTTGTTTAATAATGTGCGATTCTGAATTATGTTATGTGACAAAGGCAACATGTGATGAATTCTAAATTATTCCTCCCAACAAAAACACCTTGCAAATCAAAAATCACGTGCAAAGGAATCACCTCCACATCTCCTGTGTCTATTGGTGGAAGAGATCTAAAACCTTCAAGAGACAATTCTAACCCCATATCTTTTTCAACAATTTCATGGAGAACTGGAAGAAGTTTTTCATCTTTGGCCCCATCAAATCCCACAAGGGGCAACTATGGCCACAATGGAACAAATGGCCTGAGGGATGGGAAAGACCCAAATGCGCATTGAGGCAAGGACACGGAACCTCAACACGATGAAGGTTGGACTAGAAATGACATTGGTTTCTTTCGTTTCTCCTCCAAGTTAACGACATTTCCAATGCAATTCAATGTCATCCAATTGTCCAAGAAATTGAACGATGTTCTTTGATATCCGTGAAGGCCAAAATAAGATGATGATTCACCTTAGTCAGCCAAATCCTCATATGTGTATTCACCCAATCATCAAACACATAACCTCCATCAAAGGGACCAACACCTACAAATAGAAAGTAGAAAGGGTGAAAATGTACCCAAACAAATAAAATCCCAACAAATAAACTTTTAAAAAAAATCAACTTTTAAAAAAAACGGACAAGAAGGAATCATACACCAAATAATGGACATCAAAAAATATGAAAATAAATCTTGGTGGGTACCACATAGGACTCAATCTTCACATCTTGCACCATTGTATTTTTCATGTCCTTTAACCACATGATTATTTGGTGGCCACCAGATCGACCTATATGGCGGCCACCACATCGAAATATATGGAGGCCACTAAATACAGACCTATATGGTGGCCACCACATCGAAATATATGGAGACCATTAGAAATAGACCTATCTAATGGCCACCATATCAAAATATATGGAAGCCATTCAATACAAACTATCTAACGACCACCATATCAAAATATATGGTGGCCATTCAATACAAACTATTTAACGGCCACCAATCAAAATACATGGGGGTTGTTAGGTGCAAATTTAGCACACCTTCAACACCTTGTCTTGGGCCATTCCCCCTTACCCCCTTGGAGATTATCAAAGGGGGGAATCATAAATTCTTATTTATTTATTATTTCTTCTCTTGTCTATTGCGAATAGTTATCCTACTCCTTCTAACCATTCCCTTCTCTATCTATTTCCCCCTTGTTTGTTGCAGATAGTTATCCTATTTTTTCTTCCAACCACTCCCTTCTCTTCCTTTTCCCTTGTCTATTGTAGACAATTATCTTACTTTTCTACCACTCCCTTTTTATTGCATTTAACCAACTACAACCCTAAACTAGGTTAGCCTCATGTAAACATATTCAAACTAAAAGCACAACAAATCTTTACCAACAAAATAAATGCCACACCTCCAAGAAGTGGTTACAACTTATAATTTTGGTTCAATCCTCAAGTCTTCCACTTCTTCTTCCTTACTAAACCCTAACAACGTCTCTACACTACTTTCCTTCACTAAACACTTCTTCCCAACTACCTATATCTCCAAAGTTCTCTACCACATCCCCCAAACAATCTTCTTTTCTACTCCCCAATGGTGGACAGCCTGAGTTCTAACTCTTCTTGCTTTTGTTGCAAAAAAGGGCAGACCTTTACCTTTGTTCCTAGGTCTTACACCCCACAAACTCTAATGTTTTCCCCTTTTATATCCCTAGCCCCCTTACTCCAACAAGTCTAAGTACCTTTGCTTGACCTCCACCAACCACCTCCCATTCACCATGTTCATGAGTTCCTCGCCCTTGCACTGCCACAACTTGAAAATCTTGCTTCCATTTTCCAACAAATGTTAATTTGACCACTCCTTGAAAAGCTAGCTGGTTCATGATGTTGTGGCCTCCCACCTTCATCCTCCTTGCCTCTTTATGATTGTCAAGATCTCCTACTTCTAGCATCATCACTCCCTCCTTTTCACAACCTCCCTCCCACACACCATTCATCATTCAAGATTATCATCGTCGATATCATTTTCCCTTCTAATAGGGGGGTCTACGATAGTTCCATAGAGCAAAAACCAAGGCATGTTGATACATCATTGGAGTGTTTCTTTTCGTCTACCATTTTCCTCTTTCCTACCACTTGAGATTGAAAACTCTTCAGGTTCATTGAATTATTGCTACTCCTTTTCACACTCACCTCCATAATAACAAACCTCGTGAGTTCCCTTTTTTTTCCTTCTTGTAGGCACAAATGTTTCTTTTTCATGTAGTTCTTTTTTTACATCCATCCCTTATTACTCAATTTTTGGAGGTGGGGGTTGAACACAAATCATAAGAGGCACTGGATTTGTATTATACAAAACAGATAAACTTGTCATTGCATTCTCCACAACATTGCCAAACAAGTCCATTAAAACGAGCTCAAGAACTTTAGCCTTATTTTCTTGCATATTGAAACGATACTAGTTCAAAATCTTTTATGGATGACAAACTTTGAAACGAGGATATAGATAAAATAAATTAAGAATGCATGAAAACTTACTAGACATAGATTTGTTAAGGCTCCACCACTAAAGAAACTAAAACACATCATTCTACCACACATTAGTGGTTGGAGAATGAGTCAAATGGTGTCCGAGTTGAGTTCCAATTTATACAACCTCTGTTTTTCCAAAAATGAATAGTTACATGCAAGGACCCACGTCGGAAGACACCTTAACACCAAAATTTTAGCTTGCGAAATTATCTCATTTTGACTCCACTAATTTTAAAACTTCATTAGTTGTTTAAAAAATCAATTTTAATGGAATTTAAAATATGGCCCATCTATGTTTTGCTTTTGAATGTGATTATTTGTCAAAATTTCAATTTATCACACATTTATCGCATCTTTGCTAAAAAAATTCATTTTTTGAAATGGAAATTTCAAATTTGTTACATGGTATCCAAACGTGGTTCAAATTGTGTGAAATGACATGGTTCAACATACCTTCAACTTCCATAAAAACTAAAAATCATTTAAATTATTTTTGGAGTATATTTGTGTTTTTGAGTACACAGGTACACTACATTTATTTCCACAAATATATTTTAATCTCCCATTCTATTAAATGAAATGAAATAATTTCTTTTTAAATCTCTTGCCTAGGTTATCTTTTAACATAATGTACAAAAATATTGTGAAAATCTTTCAAAGAATTGAGGTGGGATGCATTCAAACATGCACATCCTTGGAAAATAGTACAATATGACACCACAAAGGGGGTCATTATAATATGCTTTCACCTTCCATCATGTTCATTTTGATGTGTTCCCATAACTAAAACACATTTTCCAAAGTGGATTGTGCGAATTGAAATAACATGGCATCCCACACCCAATGTTTAAGTCCCTTATTTAGGATCCCATACCAAAATTGGATCATTTGGGCTTTTGTCGCACCTTGTGTCACCATGATCAAACTACACATCTATGCATAGGCTTTCATGGGGCTTATGCTAAAACTCTTGTAAATTTTTTAATTTCTTCGTTTGAACCCCTTGGTAATTTTGTCATAACTCTCAAAAGAATCCCACAAATAGGTTGAATGCATGTAAAAAATCCCACGTATTGTTAGAAGGATTGATACCACCACTTTTAATGGTCCCACTACCATTAGCACTCCCATTCCCACTTGCCACATTATTATTAGGGTTTATTGTAATCGCACCTAAGGTGGAAGCAGATATTTTAGAAATAGACACATAGTTAGACAACCAATACAAGTGTCATTCTTTAATCTAAGTTTTATGGGCACACCTAAACTCATGATAATCATCCAGAGGTGGCCTTTTCAAATGCTCAAATAAATTTTTTCATGCCATGAAAGGTGTAAACAATTGGGGATTTCACATTTGCTACATATCATTTGTATATCCCATTCCCAACCATTAACCACACCAGTGTCAACCCCCAGGTTCATTATGGTAATAAAGGCACTCATGAAAAAGCACATAACCTTTCACCTTAGGTTTCCCACCATGTAGTACACACAAGTTTCTAAAAGATCAATCTAGGAACTTATGTTTATTCTTTACATTATTGACCAATGGCGCACGACTCACATAACCTCTTTTACCCCTTGAAAATAGATTGATTGCCCAATCAACACAATGATAAGAAATAAACACATTTAACAAACACAAGTGGAAATGTGTAACACAATCTTCACTTTTGTGATTTTTGCACAAGAATTTTCATAGGAATTCAAAAGTTTCCTTGTTTGTTAATCATGCAACATTTCACCACTTGTTGATAATGGGGATGGATGTTTACCAATACAAGAAATTGGTAATAAAAAACTTGGTAAAACCAACCCCATGTATAGTGACACACCACCTTTTCATGCCCATGAACAAAGTTCAAAAACATTTGTCTCCAAATGGCCTAAAATCTCCCACACTAATGGTGCTCCTCCCCAAAAACTCACTAATGCATATGACCCATGATTCCACCTTTGTATAGATTAAATGTGATTTTTTTATATTAAAAATAAAAATTAATTCCAAATTTAATATTAACCTCTAGCCTTCAAATTTTCTTTTCTCCAAAACTTCTATAAACTTGCATAAGCATAACATGTTTTTTTAGAAACCCAATGGCACAAAAATCATGCCAACATATATATGTGATAGTGATGAATTTCAAAAAAATCCCATAATAAAAAACATTACCACACCAATGATGTCACCTTTCAAGTCTCACGACATCATTCAAAACACATCTCATATCATGTGATGTCACATGACATCATTCACGTGGCAACTTTTTTTTTTCATAATCAAACTTTTTCCAAATTTTAAAAATATATATTTTTCAAAATTTTGTTGTCTCGATCACTTCATTTCATGTTAAGCCTTCATCATAAGCCTAGTTCGAAGCACCCAAACCTCTAAAATGAGTTGAACCTTTGAGGTTTGGAAAAAATGTAAAGTTCTTCAACACATGATGGTGATAGCAATGGAATTGAACTCCTTCCAGTGTTGCTTCCTTCTTGTGAACCCCTTTCTTTGCTCCTTTTGTTGCTATTATAATTATTTGTTGTTGGGCATGTGGAGTTGAATTCAACAAGGAAAGTGAAAAAGAATAGGAAAAAAATAGATTAGGAAAAGAAAGTAAAAATAAAAGGAAGAAAGAGGGAAGGGGCCCTTGTGACAAAAGCAAGGGCCTTTTCCTTGATACCTCTTTTTCTTTTTCTCATTTCTTTCACACAACAAATTCCAAGGTTTAGGGCTTCACTAAGGTTCAACTCCTTAGGAAGTTTTAAACCAAAAACAAATACAAAATCATTAAATCTTTGAGTGTCTTTTTTAATTCAAAAAACAAACCATGAAACACCCCTAATTACAACTCCTACTAGTTGCAACTCCACAAACAAAAACACAACCAACATACCACATGGCATTTGAGTAAAGCTCCTACACAAATGAATCCATGTGGAAAACACAAAACTACAAACATCATGCACAAAAACAACTAGCTTAGCACAAACAAATAGCAAAAAACAATTTACCACACTTTTGGGGATTCAAAATATGATTCACATACAACAACACAAAAATCCAAGCCCAAAAAATACAAGGCAAAACTTAATAAATTTGCAAAATTATTTGCATTTGACATAAAAAAATTTGTAACAACAAGAAACATGTGCTTTAGAATTTCAAATCATTAAAAGTGATTTGAGATCACACAACCTAAAATTATATCCCATAGACAAAATGTTTCAAACCTTGTTCACATTTAAATTGATTCAAAATTAAAATCCAAACAACTAAATTAACCCAATTTATCCCTTAACTAATTAAAACCTAACCAAACAACTAAACTAGCACACTTGGCAACACCTAACAACTCAATCCAAATGAATTTTTATTTTTTAACATCTTTAGAATTAAAAATGAATATGTATTAAATTTGTCATAAGGTAACATAATTCTATCATTAAACTAAATGAGAAAACATGGTTTAACAATCTCAAGTCATCATAAGGTTCATTCACATTGAATGCTAGGTTGTATGTTTTTGTTCCTTTTCTCCCTCTCTTGGTGTGGATGATTTAAATGACGAAAATTTTCAAAATGAATTAACTTTGGGGTCAGTGACATAGTGGGGACTTATAAAATAAAATGACAACCTGTGTTTAATTTTACCTCCATTGAATTGTTCACATTAAATGGGGAAACATTAGATGGTGTACATGCATTCTTTGAAATCAATGATCGAAATGTTTTTGCCATTATTCAAACCATATTAACTCCTAAATATTTGGAAATGGTGTAATGTTAAAGCATGTACGATTTGTGGCCTCTATTTTGCAAGGAAGCACTTTAGGTCTAATAAATGGGTTTCATTTTTTATTTGAGGTGTGTAGCATCCATGTTTAGTTATAATGAATTTTGGATTTGATCTTTGCATGGCTACTATTAAACTAATAACAACTATGGTGTTATTGCATGAGAGGGATTTAAAATATGGACTTAATGTTTATTATAGGTTTTTGTCTTCTTCTAGAAATATATTTATTTGATGCTATAATTTTTGGAGAGGAACAAAGGCAAGTGAATCATATCTAGTAAATAGGAGACATATTTTGAAAAAAGGAGAGATAAAGAAACATGGGTTGGGATGATTTGAAATTTTTGTATGAAAGTAAAGTAAGTAAAGAAGACTCTCATCTAGATTAGTTGAAGGTTTAATCAAATTTTGATTCCATTGTGTGTTGGTTGATCCTTTCATGGTGTTGAGAAACCAAGGAGTTATGTGAGTCAAGAATATGTATTTTGTGCTTATTGTGTGGTGTTAAAGTTTGAACAATCCTTGAGTTTGCATTTGTAATTAGACATCCATTTATGGAAGGAAAAGAACAAAAGAAACCCATCCCTTTCTTGAATTTGCATTTGTAATTAGACATCCATTTATGGAAGGAAAGGAATAGAAGAAGCCCATCTCTTCCTTGAGTTTGCATTTGTAATTAAACATCCATTTATGGAAAGAAAGGAACAGAAAAAACTATCCCTTCTTAACTTAAAGAAGAAAGTGGATTGTAAAAGTGAAATTTCTATTTTCTTTTTATTTTGCAACTAGACAGAGGGGGCTATGTTGAGACATCTAAGTTAAATTCCCCTACTCCCTTTGTGGTTATAATGGTCTTTTAGCAAGAACAACACTACAACTTGGGAACATGAAGGGATGATTCAATCCTTTAAAATCCAAGGGATTAAACTAAACCATGTGTTTTCCTCTCATTTGAAACCTAAGCTAAAAAAATAGAAGCTATTTTCTTCCTAGGAGTAAGATATCCCCAAGGAGTTAAACTTCCCTCTCCTTCCCCCCCCCCCCGCCCAATTGGCCCCATTTAACCTAGGGATCCAATAACATATCACTCGCTAACTTATTTTTCAAGGTTATTTTAATCCTTTGGAATAAATGGGATAGAAAAGCAAGTTTTTTTTGAAATTTTACAGATTAGTTTTCTTTTCTTTTACTTCAAGTTGGTGACAAATCTATGTTTTTATGGGTTTCATATTGTAAAATGTAGAATTTCTCTGGCTTGATTCATCGAGATTCTGCATTAGCTTTCAATAGGTAGCTAGGAAATAAGAGGGTTTGTAAATGTTTCTAACTTCATATTTTGTTTGTAGCCAAAGTTGGATAGTTGCAACCTGTTGTCCATCAAAAGTGTGAAAATAAAAAACCTTTAGATAGAGGGAGGTTAGTTTTTGTTTTGATTTTCTTTTCCATTACCCCCTTTGAGTAAATGGACCTATAGGGGGTTCCTAATATGCCTAAGCAATGTCCCTAATCTTAATGCCACATGTGTGAAAACAAAAGACACAAATATTTCTTCAAATGAACATAGCTTGTACCCATATTAGCTTGGCTTGAGGCAAAGATCAGAAACAAACATTGAAGCAAAAAAACAATAGGTAAAGGCTTCAACATTTTTTAGCACATTTACCTTAGCACAAGATTTGAACATAATGAAGAATGCAAACTAACTAGCTTAATTGGCAATAATTCAATTATTGTTAATTTTGTTCAAAAATCAACACTCAATAAGCTCACAATCAATCTCTATGAAAGTAGATTCACAATCTTTCATGCCTATTTCTGATATAGGTAGCATATTCAACTTAAGCACCCCAAAACTTCATGCATTCATTGAGTAGATACCAATGAACAACAGGCAAGTAATTATAAAGTTTGCACAAAGATGATATTTCAAGTTGAGTAGGTCAAAAGTGGCTGACCCTAGCTACCATGCAATAGTTCACTTGGTTTTGGGCATGTCCACCTTACCCACCAGGGAGTCGTTGTAGGACAAGAACCAAACCAGTGTCTGTGGCGCTTGAAACCCCACACACTACAGCATTCACTTAGTGGACCTTCAAATGTCCACAGCCTTCACTTCCAGTAACAATAACATATTAAGTAGGTGGCTTAATTACTGGTCACAATGTTATGAATCAATAGCATTACTTCTCCTCTTGATATTATCAGCCATTCAGCTCATAGCAATGGGGAGTTTTTGCAGTCAATAATATAAACATAAAACTCTACAAAAAATTTCCACAAAATGAGCTCCAATCTGAAAGTTGGAGTCTTCCCTGAGTGACTTACTAGAAAAGAATGCAGAATGCAGAATGCTGAGTCTTGTGTTCTTCTATTGTGTTAACAGTCAGATTAGGTCAGAGAGATGATATGCATACCTCATGTGTAAACACAAATTGGGAGCTTGGAAGTTGCTGAAATTGAATACTATGTATTTGAGTTTCCAGAAATGGCTAACATCAAACACAGAGATCAAATACTCTGACATGTATTTTTGTTCATTAAGACCATACTTTGACATGTCTTTTGTTTTTCCTTAACTAGGTCATGCTTTGAAATGTATATTTGATATTTTGAGAACTGTGGATTCCTTAGGTTTTGTATGGATTCTTCAGCATTAAAATTTGTTAGTTCATCTTTGGAAGTTAGTCATTAAACACATGTCAAGGGTCAAAAGAAGTTGAGAAAGCAAGGTCTACTTTGCTGCGCAAACAACATGGGAAACAAGCTGCAAGTGGATCTTCAATGTCAGCACCATTCATAAAGCACAAAATTGGTCCAATGCAGCATTTTTGTTCCCCCTTCTTTACGGATTTTCATGCAGAAGAAATAGACTTACACAGATTTTAAACCCAGAAACAAAATTACTCACAACTCATAAATACCTTGGCATTCAGGTCACAGCATCTCACAGGCATCAAATGAAAACAACAGGTTGCCCAAACAGGGATGAGACCCACAGCATTACAAAGCATTTAACAAATATCTAATTCAGGATGGTGTGCATGCATTTAAGCAAGTGTCAGTTGGTAAAAGAACCTCAGTGGATGCTTGCACATCTCTGCAAGACCTGCAGGCTATCATGGGTTGGATCATAATGTGTGCTGGAAACCTCCCTATTGAGTTTGAATCCTCCGACATTCAGCTCGGTGGAGGCTGGACATTCAGTGAAGGCATCATTTCAAGATCTTCTGCACAAGATCATCAATCACATGCTTCAGGAACACAATTAAGCTAGTTGTTTCCTACACAACTGCAAACACACATACCACAAAACTCTTTTTGTAAACTGATAATAAGCACAGATTAACCAATTTACACCCAGTAGCTGATCTTCACTTGGCCAATTTATTCAGTGCAACAAGTCAATCAAAACATTTCATCATACATTTCACCAGCTGAAGATTCTACTCTTACCACTTTTTCTCCACAGGAAAGGAATTGAGAGGAGTGCAAGGTACTGATGTTGCTACCTCTATGCATGGAAGCAAGAGTGCTTGCAGGTGCTGTATGACTCTGTTATTATGTCAGAGTATTCTCACCTGGTAACAGAAGTCAAGAATGCAAGCCGAGTCCCAGGTTTGAATTTATTAACCCTGCATGCACCTTCCTGGACCCTTTTCACAGCCATCAGTTTACCTGTTGGCAAGGAAGTTCTACACAGCTGCCAGAGTATGGAAAAATTGCATCCCAAACCAACCTCTTCAATTACAAGGTTGAAATCACAATCTTAGTTTGATGAGGCCCAAACAAGACTGCTTGCAACCACAAACCCAAAGTGAACTAGACAGATACAGAATTTCTACAAACAAGAAAATGCCAGCAGCCAGCAGAAGCCATACAGTTTGATCGATAATAGTTTAGAGGCTCCTCACATACCTTGCCTTAACCACAAGCACCAATCTCCTTGCCATCACTACAATCAATTGTTGCCTCCTTAAGCACAGGCACCCTTTTATTTCGGCACTTCACCATTCTCTCCTCCACCATTACTCATTGAAGCTGCAAGCCCATTGGTGCTCACCATTAGCATGTGATTCAGTGTGGTCCTAATCCCCATGCCTGCAAAAGCAAGAAATTAGTTTACTAACAGCAGCAATTAAGAGCCCCCAACTTGACAGGATGACTTACTGCAGACTGAAACCACTCCCATTGTGGAGTGTGCCGCCTTGGAGTACCAAATTGTTGCCTCATCTCTTCAAGCTTGTCCACCTGGCATTTCTACTGGCCTATACGATCAAAGCAGCAAGAAGCAGTACAATAACCATGCCTTCAACAATAGTTCCAAATGATGTCAACTCTGTTGAAGAAGCTGATGTTCATAGAACCTTGAACCAGTAACTCCATCCACCATAGATATAGTTGAAAGTTCTGAATTTGAAGTGGACAGATCAAGAAGAGTTCCAATGAATGGTTTCATTGCTACCCACCTGAATAAACATACAAACACAGGCCCTCATTGTAGACCAAAATTGAAAGAAATGAAACCTACAAACACAAAAGCATCTACTGGATATCTCATACTCAGGACGACAATCACAAACCAACCTCTCAGTATACATTTCAACCACAGTGGCATCCTCAACTGTCCTTTCAATGGAAGCAAGAAATGGTTCAGGTGCTGTAATGTGATTGGCCAATCCGATTTGAGGCTTGAGGAATCATGCAGACCAGAGTGTTGTTCTGAAGAATTTAGTCACATGAGCTAACAATTCAGAGCAGGATCGTGTGAATCAACAAGCAATAGTGGTGCCCAACAGAAATTCTGGGTACATTTCAACAATGGTACAAGTCAATTAAGGTACCACAGGACAACTTACATGATCTGCAGACAAGGAAGTTTGTCAAGTGATTGTGAGATCATTTGAGTGAAGGCATTCTTGTCAACCAACCTAGAGGTTATAGCAATTCCAGTAAACAAGAAATCAATTTTTGTAAGGTAATTCACAAGATTGACAGAGTTATAAATTCTCTCCACACATGTACAGATAACCCAACTTACAAGTCAATGAGGCTGAACAGGTGGAACACTGTCGGGCCTGCCACCTTGATCTGAAGCTTTCTGTTGCAGCACAACATTTGAGTAGGCTGAGCTCTAAAGAACCATACTCTGGGCAAGCCATATGCCTGCTCAGGTATCAACTAATGAGAAAAATTCCCCTTCCAACTTCAGAAGCTGCCCAACACATTCAGAAACACATATGCACCATGTGGGTTGGTGCATGTGCAATCTCTCCACTTTTGCAAACAATTGCAGCAGCATCATGAGGTTGATGTGGCCACAATGTTGATCCCTTGCCTGAAAAGCTCAGCCATGACTGCAGCCACAGATGGTGGTTTCAACCCAAGTGGCAGAGGAGTGCATGGATTTGCAAGAGCTTCACTGATGACAGCATCAAGAATTTCTTGTGGAGGCAGGAAGTCAGAAGGCTTACTGCAGGCTGCAGCTCCTGCAGCAGCACTGATATCAGAATCAATAGCTGTTGTCTGGTACAATGCTACAGGCAAGGACTCGTCCATCAACGATCTCTCACTTGATGTAATGCCTGGTGCAACCAATGGTGATGCACAAAATGAAGGTGCATATGGTGCTCCAAAGAAAGGGTAAGGGAATGCAGGGAAAATTGATGGATGTGTCCAAGAATCAATGCATGCAGGAGCTGTTTGCTGCCAGTATGTACTGCTGTCAGGCTCCTGTGAGAATGGGAGTGTGTTCACAGGTGGTTGGTGCCACATATGGGATGGAGAATGATCCACAGTTGGGTGCCCCCAAACAACCAAGTGAGCTCCCATGTGATGCCCATGTGCTGGGAGACGAGGTTGAATGGTAGGGAGTCCAGCAGATGCATAAGGATGAGCAGCAGGGAAGCTGGAGCTGGTTTGTATAGGAGCCAACCATGCATTACCTTCCCGTTGACTTCTAACCCATGTAAGAGGCCTGCGATGGCGCCAAGAAGCTGCTTCCACATCCCGTGCAATCATGTGGCGTCTGTGAGATCTATACTTCTGTAAATGGCTTGCAATGTTATGCCGGGTCAAGCATTGCACACCCATGAGCTCCAGAATCCGTGATGGAATGGCCTTCTCCACTCCCAGCTGCTCAACTGCTTGCACAAAGCGTCGGTGCAGCTCTTGTGTCCAATCCACCTTTGTTTTACGCCGCCCTGAGGAGGCTGCACCCTTGCTTCCCTTATTCCTACATTGACTGGAGCTTGTCTGTTCTACTGGCCCAATTGATTCCCTGTCACTGCTCTCATCTGCAGCTGTTGCAGCTGCAGCCAACAACAAAGCTTCCTCCTCTCCTATCTCGATGGACTCATCAGGCCCATTGGTCTCTTGGCCATCTACAGAATCCAGTGACTCAAAATCCAAACACAAGCTGCTGCTAGTGGCTGGAAGATCCAGCACTGTCGTGCAAGCGGCATCCATGTCGACATCTAGCTGCTCCCTTGCATCCTCATTGAATCCGCCAACACCTCCACCATTTCCAAAGTGAAAACCCTCTAGACTGTTGTCGCACTCCAGCTTCGTGCCTGATTGCTCCAAGAACTGGAAGTTGAAATCCTCTTCCTCCTTCAAGCTCGAGGAATCGATGCATTGCGTCAAATTCATGGAAATCAAAGAGTCAAGAATCTCCACTTTCTTCTCATCCACGTCCTCCTCCTCAACCTTCACGTGCGTCATTCCCGCCCATGTTGGCATTTCCTTCTGTAATAAACTTGAAGCTTCTTGTTGAAAAGCCTTAAGATCTTCTTCTTCCCCGGATGAAGCTTGCAAGCTTTGAATCAGCTGCTGCTGCCGCATGACATCGTCATCATGTGTCCATCATACAAGATCATGCAAATCCTCCATGTTCAATCTGCACAAAGGACTTCCAGTCCGGCATCGTACTGTAAGCAAACTTCAAACGCCGTGAAAACTGGAGTGAATCTGCGCAAGAGAAACACTGCACAATTCTTTGTCTCTGAACAACAAAACACAATCGAAATCCACAAACACCATCACCTCGTAATAAGCACATTACAGACGAGAAAACCACGGATTCCACAAACATAAGCACTATTATCATGTATCTGTTGAGGCTCTTGAAAGTCGAGCGAAATCAGAAACTCTTCTCAACTTCTAGAAACCCGAAATTGAGATAGTTCATGATATTATGTGTTCCAATACAGATTCACTACAAGGGACAATCAAATCTGAGAAATTAAATTCTGTCACAAACACACACACACACACACACACACACACACACACAAATCATTGCTATGGAAAGGAAATCAAAGACACGCAGATTGCAGCAGAGCACGACAATACCGCGGGAAGCTACGACAAGCCGAACAACAGTGATCAAAACTGATTTGCTCTGTGACCGCCTTACCTTGAACAAAAGTTTTCTCGAAACTCCCTGTCGCAAGTGAGAATATATATCTATGGCATTAAAAAAAAATAGAATCAGTATCTGAAACAAGTTTGAATCCGCAATCACGACCACGCTCACGACCTCAATCACGAAACATTCATTTGCCTGTGGACGCCAAGAAGAACGCGGTACCGGAATAGGAAACGACGCAATTCGACTGAAATGCCTGTTTAAAATTTTGGGGAAAAAAAAGGAAAAATAAAAACCAGGATCCTCTGAAGGTCTAATGTAACAGCGACTCCAGATTCTTTGCCTTCCTCCCTCGTGGATTTCTCCAGCGACGGCGTCAGCAACAGCAGGATCCGCCGTCGGAGGAGTTCCTGCGAAACCATATCCTTTGCAGACAGAGAGACAGAGAGAGATGCAGCAGGAAGGGAGAGATCGAACGTTTGATCGATCGAAAAAGCCCAGATATCATCCACGAAATTTTCCCAATCCAACGTTCATCCGAAGGTTCTTTTTTCCCTCATTGGTTCCCCCGATAACGCGCACAATCCATTCCCCGCCAATCATTCGTCGATACCAAACACGTCATTTTCATCCATGTCTTTCATCTATCACGAATCCCAAGAACTCATCCAACTGCGGCTCTTTAGTCAATCCAAGTCTCCCCATCTTTCATCCATACATGGTGTGGAAAAGGAAAGGAAAGCACCAGATTTGCCCTTATTAAAAGAGCGTTACACTACTTTTACAAATTAAAAAATTAAAAACAATTCATCCATTTGTGAAGCAACTCCGGTATTTGCTGATTAAATTAATTTAAAATTTTTTGTTTAATTTTACTTCCCTCCAATTTGGGGTGGGGAGGGGTCCAGTTTTGGTGGAAATTATTATCCCTGCGCTAGTGGCCCCCCCCACCCTTCCCTCTTTTTAGCTATTATTTAAAAAAAAGCCTATCCAATTGGGGTTTATATGGTCCTGATTTTAAGAGCCTCCTGTTAGACCTATTCTCTAGATCAGTGATAGGCTCCATTCCCTCCTGATATTTTCGCCAATCCAACCAATCACATTGCAGTAAATCCCGAATTTGGGGGACGAGCAATGGTGGGGGCGCCTGCAAAGTTGATTTTGGGTTAGAAACTTCCCTCAAATTCCCTTAAAAATTGGCATTTATTACGTTTAAACTTTACAGCAGAATTCAATTGGTATCATATTAGGGTTTTTTTCCTTTAATTTTGTGATAATCAAAAACTTGGGCTTTGCTTTGCTTCACATTACCAGTGATAATCAATTAACAAAAGCTTTAATGTTAATATATTTAAAACTTATTTAAATGAATTATTTATAAAATATCTAATTATCAGACATTCATAATCTATGATCATATCTAGGTTGTTGATTAAATTATTTTTATTATGAGAGTTTATTTTTATTTTTTAAAACATTAACTTTTCTAGCATTCATGATGTTTTTTTTTTGGCATCTCTCATTGTTTTTATTTTTAATTTTTAAAAAATATTTTTTAATGTCATCAAACATCCTTCCTTCCATGCTTCCCAATGACCCCTAGTTTGAAAATTATATAAAATATAAATTATTTTCAACCCTAGTGTTGTTTAGGTGTGTTTTTGCTAGTGATCAAGTTTAGGTTATTTTCAAATTAAACTTTTGCATTGATCTGAATTTCCATTTGAGTTGTTTAGATTTGTGAATGTTTACTAGGTCGACATTTTCATTTTGGGATGTTCTTTCAAAACCTTAGCCTAGCAAGAATCATAACGATTTCAAAATTCAAAAAGCTTTGGAAATGTTAGATGGTTCAAGTCTTCACTAATCTTATGAAACGACCAAAATTAAAAGGGGAAATATATTTTATTGATTTGAAACATAATAAGAATTAAAAAGGGAGAAAAATATTGACCTATTCCAAGGAGAGGGTGGTTAAAAAAGGCAAATTAAAATGTCCACCATCAAATCATGTGTGGAGGTGATATTAAAAATTTGTTAAATGCCACTTCCCACTAAATATTAATGAATTTGATGTTTAGAATGATTGTATTAAGTTTAATTAATTTAATAAACATAACACTAATAAAAATAATGGAGACCTGGCAATAAAATATTATAATGAATATTTCATTTTCAATGTTGATTTGAATATGCTTCAGATTTTAATTAAAAAGTTTCCATTAAAATATTTTAAAATTAATGGTTTTATGTTATTATATTCTATTTATTTAGTAAACATGATTAATGTAAATTTATTATATTAATTTTTATGAAACCCGTTATTAAATTGAAAATACCAATACTGATTAGAAATAATAATTTATTTTTAAATAGCATTATAATGGAATTCCATATTGGTTTGTCTGTAATTATGATGTTCAATACAAACCAAAAGCTATTATCATGTCAAATTTAGTGTTACCACTTGTTGGCATTATGAACATTGTGAAAATTAATCAATATCAAATTCATTAAAATATATATGGATATAGATTGTGGTTTAATGATTTAAAATACACCAAGGCATCTTCCTTTCATATGAAACAAAATAATGAAATTTAAAACATCTAAGATAATTTGCAAACATGATGTGTGGATCAAAAAAATTTAATATAATTTAAGATTCATGTTCCAAATCATAAATAATTTAGTATGTGATAGCTCATTAAGCTTTAAAGAATAGTTGTTGAATGAAAAGGCAAAACACAAATGCACTTGAATATGAATCATGCACTCTTAAATAACAACATGCATAAATGAATTTCAAGATTTTTAGAACCTAGTGTGATACATAACAATAATAAGTTGAAAAACATGTGATTATTGTTAACATATAATTGATTTAACCAAAATATTAAATCTTTGAATAGTGTAGAATTTGAAATCAAGAGATAAACTTTGAAAATGTTTGAACTAAACAAAAAAATGGGAAATTATTATAATTAAAAAATTAAAAATTATTGTGATCAACTTTTATGGTCTTTACATTTTTGCCCATCTTAATTTGCACCCAATTTGCAAGGATTGGTGTATTGCCGACAAATTAGATCACTTCATTTTCTTCTTCCTTTTTATTTCCGCCTTCTTTGATTTCCTTTTTCCTTCTTGTAAAGCTTTTATGGCAACAAGTCATTCATGCCCACTGTATTTAATTCAATTAATAATGCACATTGAAAGAAAGTTGTAACCCTTATAACATATTCATAACATGTAGAAAACACACGTGATTTAATATATTCATAATATTCAAAAATAATAATTTTTTTTATTAATATAATACAAAAGCATCATCAACACATGTTTGTAAAATAATTAATAAATTAAGATATTCTATTTCAAGAATAAAATATTCTCAACTATTCCAAAAGATTATGTATTTTTCTTTTCAAAATTTTGTAATTTGAAAATTAAATTTTTTTATAAATGATATAATTAGTTTGAAGGATGTGAAGGTACTATATTAACAAATAAAATATAAATATAAATATGATATCCATTCAAAATAAATTGTGCAATAAACAAATGGATTGTTTTTTTCTAGTATATCATATTTGTATATGGGGATAAGGATCATCAAATGAGTTTTAAAAGACATGAAAATCATTTGATCTCATTAAATCATGCTTGTTTCATAATAACATTTTCATTTTTTTATCCTATTTGACAATGTCAATAATAATTTTAAGGGGTTTCATAAGTTGTAAGGATAATGTGTAAAGATGATATTATTCACAAATAACTTCTTCAACCATAATTCGATCTTTTTTTTGTTGTTATTGCATTTTTAATCTTTTACTTCATCTTGTTTAAATAATTTGACAAATATGTAAGTTGTAAGCGTTTAAGTATTTTTCCTTCCTTTTGAAAGATGAATGTGTTTGTCACTTAAAACATATTTGTACATGTGTAAATGGGTTGATGTCATATGGCTTGTCCTATATAGTAATGATGTGATGCACAAAACTTAATCAAATGATCGAAAAACAAATTAATCAAAATGAAAAATACATAGGAAAAACATAAAATAATACATCTTTCATTTTTTGGTTCACTAATTTTTCAATTGTTTCTTTTCACATAATGCACACCATAATGAAGTGAACATCACTTGCTATATAACACTTTAAGTGAATGCAAATCACAATGGACGAAAAAATATGTGCATGCCCAAACATAAAAAACTCACGATAAAAAATGCATCATAATAAAATCACAATCTATATGATAAAAACATATTTTTAATATTTTTAATTCTATATTCAACTTTCATTCTTGTTCTGTGTTCAAAACACATTTTCATAGAATCATTACCAAATTCATAATGTGTTTTCACATTTGCTCCTTTTTGCCCTTTGTGCATATAACTCCCACATAATATTTACATAATTGCAAGAAATCACATCAATGTATACAATTTATGATCTATGGAAAAAAAAGAAGTAAAAAAGAGAGTGAGCATCATGCGTAGCATCAAAACAATTCCATCATGATTTTTGAATTTCACTTTTTGCATTGACATTTGCTTCTTTATTAATAATTTTTTGAACAATCTCCACATATTCACATGAAGCCTACTTAAACAATACATGTTCATGGCATATTGAAATAACTTTGACATAAATGAATTTTGATCATAAGATAATAATGATATGATACAATGTTTAACATGCAATAAATACATTTTACATGTATTTATATTTACCCTTTTTTTTGGGATAAAGGGTATCAGTTATTTTGGTTATATGCCTTATCCGGTGCCATTTTGGGGGCTTCTTTCGTAAGAAATGTTACCTATGGTTTGTTTTTTAAAATGAACCATATTCACAATCAAGGGCATTACAATTGACTTGCACAATACTGGACCTCGAAGGCCATCAAAGATCATGAAAAATTGTACGACCTTTCATAGATGCCGGACTCCTTGGGGTCCATATAGATAAGAGTTTGGCTTTGAGCGAATCCTTTTGAAGGTTGGCCCAAGGTCAGCCCAAGATCTATTCCACATCAAAACAAAACTTGGAAATCATGAAAAGTCATGAAAACTTTAAACCAGGAATCCCGTAACCAAAGGCAAAAACAAAAATTTAATTCCGGGAAAGTTGGCGGAGGGCATAGTGGGGCCGTGTGTATGTCAAGGTTTGGAATATTTCCCCAATCCCACCTTGCCGATATTTGGGGTCAATTGTTTTATAGAAGTTTTTGGCAAGTTGTGAAAATGTAGAAAAGTAGTGAGGGGAAGTCAAAATTTAGGGTTTTCTTACTCCATGAAAATTTTGGGTTTTATTGCTACAATTTTGTACTAGACCTAATTTGGATCACACCAACATAATTTTCATTGTAATTGATTTTTCCTTCCAAAACCTGGTTTTTTGGAATTTATTTGAATTTTCAGCAGCAGCAGAAATCACTTAAAAATCAATATCTCCCATATTTTGAATCTAAATCTTACCAAATGTATTCCATTAAATCCTGTTCATCAAGATCTTTCCAACAACACCAAAGGCACATTCCAATTCCTCCAAAATTTTCAGCTACAATTTAATTTAGTTTTCAGTGAAGAAATCATTCAATATTCAAGAACTTCTACACCGCAAGTCCAAACACCATGAAACCAAGCTGATGCACCCCTCCTCGTCAAGAGCTTTCCAAAGAGACCAAGAACTTGATCTGAAACATCCCGGTTTGGTGGATCTCATAAGTACAAAACAAAACAAACTACCTTCCTTCATAAATAGATATGCAATCCTTTTTTTTAAACTTTTTTTTATTAGTATTTTCTATTCCACTTTTAAAATGTCAATAAATGAGGGGTCATCATACATACATGAAACCCATTTTTACCAAGCATGATTAGTGAAAAAACACATTTTTATCAATGGGGATGGTTCTTCCCATCCATTTTATTTTCCAACAAATATTAGGTACATTAATTTTAAATGCATGTACAATGCCATTTGAATTGAAAATTTGTATGGTAATTGACAACATTATACATATCTAATTACCCTTTTGCTTGACAAATGAGAATTTTTTAATGGTGTGACTTTGCATACTATAAAATGATGATAAAGTTAACCCATTGTTCCATAAATTTTCCTATTATCATTTATGCATCTTTTCTTTCAAAACCACTTATCTACAAGTCAAAAACTATCAACAATATTGACATTTAGTTTTATTTACCTTGACTTTTGAACTAGATGTATACATTTAGTTTGCACTCTCATATTGATTGAAATGGCTTAAATAATTTAATAACTTCACAAAAACATTTGTGCATGACTAATTGAAACAAATACTTTAATACCTTTTAGCACTTGAGTGTTGAATAATTATTTTATTTCTCAAAATCCACTTTGGCAATAAATAATAATAATTTATGAAATTTGGCAATAATTATAAATAGTTTCCTTGGCAAGTTTTCTTGACTTTGAACTTTTAACATAATAACATTAGTGATATTTTTTTTTTTTAAATTTCAGCAATTATATCATTGGTTAGCATCTAAGAAAAATTTAGCATAAAATGGCGACATGTTTTTAGAACCTATCCAAACAAGTCAAAAAAAACTAGTTGAGAAAATTGCTACCAAACTAAAAGCAAAATACAAATGTGATAAACAATTTCCAATATTTCTTGAAATTTGCAATCTCTTTTTGAAAAACATGAATGTTGTGACAAATATTTTTATTTTTATTTTTCTCATTTTCACAAAATGTTGCACCAAAAAAATGTTGAATGAAATTTTTACAACATTTTTTAAAAAAAATTTGGTAAAAATTAAGTTATGATTAAGTTAAGCTTAAGTTAGATTAGTGTAATTAAATATATTTTACCTCAGAACCAAATCAAATGTGAATGAAATTTGTGTGAGATATAATCTCAAGTTGGATGTTCTCAAATCATGTTTAAAGGTGATGTGTCGTTTAGCATGATTTTATGTAATTTGACTTATTTGTGTGCATAGTGATAATTATAAGTGCCAATATACATATAACAAAATAATAATACATATAACAAAAAGCTTTTAACCATCATTGTTAATATTATTTCATTTGAAGTGATCCCTTCATTGCTCCATGTTTTGAGAGGTCCCTATTGGACCTCCTTTTCTCTTTGACAAAAATAGACAATTGTTGTTGTCAATTAATTTGATCTCCAAATGAGCAAAACAAGTTAAGACAAGAGGAGATTTAAGAAAAGGGCCCCCATGTTTGTGTGACTCTATGGGGCTTCTAATTGTTGGGCAAGGTAAGGTGCCTTATGTGGTATAGAGTCCAACACCCAAACACAATCTTATGTGGGAAAAAAATAAAGTTGATTTGGGATTTTTGTTGAAGCTCAGGTTTGATGACAACATCTGAGCATGAACAACAATAGCTGGTCATTCTTTGGCTTTTTCTTTGTTATTCTTTTCTCCTTTGTCCCCTTGAGAAAGTTGAAGAGACAAGAATCCCAATTTTCCTTTTGACCCTGAGATATTATTAATAATCCCCCCTTTCAATGGGCTTTGCTTATTTTGCTGATGATGCAACACATGTGATGCTTGTTGTTGAGAAGAAAGTGCACAAGGTTTGTACTTTACAAGGAAAGGGATAATGTTGAGAGAGAGAGAGATAGGGTCAAATACTCACTTATTGCTAACATTGCTTTAATATAGTAAACCAAGTAGTGTTTGCAAATACTTGGGTACACATGGCCTTTGCATGCATATGAAGCTTTTTTAACACATGCAACTTAAGACAAATCAAGTTGCAACACATCCAAACACCCAACACAAAAGAATCAAGGTTTAGGGTTTATGCCAAGCACCCAACACATTAGAATGAAGGTTTATGGTTTATAAATACAATATTTTGCAATTTAAGAAGAAGAAGAAGAAGAAGCATTTGTGTAAGTCCTCAACAACAATGGCATTGATTAATAATGAAATGTGGCATTTGGGTTGGCCATTCTCTCTCTTCCCTTATTGTATGCTATGTTGTCTTATTTTCTTATTTTCTTCTATTGTGCATCTCAGATGGCTAATCCTCTTGAGGACTAGACTGCTTATTCTTGGTCTTCTGCTTTTCATCACCACTTGTTATCCTTAACCAAAACTGAGAGAGGCTCTAGGGCCCCTCTTGAGCAATTTGTAGAGAGACTAGAGACCTACAAAACTTCTAGATTAAAAATGCAGGTGCAATTGGAATCTCCTCCCCCCCAAGCATCTACAGACCTATTGTTTCACACCTTGGGTGAACCAGGCACCTACACTGGTACCATGGTAAGAACCCTGAATTTTCTAGATTGCTTCTAACCATGGTACACATCCCCTCCAAAGATCCAAACACGGGTCTCTGAGTCCAAATTTAAAGGTTTCGTGGGTTAAATATGGCTGCCCTGTTGCTTTCTAACCATGGTTAAATGTTCCTTCTTCAGTTTAGATCAGGGTCTCTCAGTCCAAATTTAATGTTTCCTGGGTTTAATATTGTTTTGAATATGGCTTTGAACCTCTAAATAATCATACCTCACAAGGCCTACGAGAGCGAGGGTGCTTAGGTCTACTCCTAAAGAGTTTGAAAGAGTGAGTGGGAGTGTCTACTCCTAAAAGAGTGGGAATCATCCAGCCCCTTTTAAGTAGGCACAAGATCCCTAAAGAGTGTGAGAGGTCTTACAAATTTAACTATGTGTAAGATCCCTCCCAAAATCTTTAGGAGTAGGTATAATATCCCTCCTCTTTTCTAGGAGGGATATTTAGTGGATAAAAGGTTCCCTCCGAATATACTTAAGAAATTTCTCCAAGTGCTTTATGACACAAAAATAGACATGTGTTGGGAGGATATGGAATCAAGATTTCTTCTTTCATTGGGCACAAGATAAAGAGGTTTGTTGAACATTGGCATGCAACTTGTTACATGGGAGTACCAAGCAAATGGGGCCCCTTGGACTTGACCTCTAGACCCTTTATCAAAGCCACTAGACTTATGTTTGTTGCAAGCACACCCGGTCCAAAGGTTTCCCAAACCCTGGTAGTCCCTCCATCACACTAACAACAACAAATGAAGTGGGCCAATTTGTGTTCACAACCACAATTTTGTCTTAGGACTTCCAAGAGGGTAGAATGTGCCAACATAATGTTTGGCACGAGAGTGTTGTGCCCACATGAGACACAAAATATAGGTAAATATGAAGACCTAAATGTATGAAGATCCTTCTTTTGGTGATTGCTAAAGATTGGGACCAATGGATCAAGGCAATTGCACAATGTGGATACGACATTATCCAATTCACATATATAGATATACATTGTACATATCTTCGGGTAGACCTTAAAACACAACCAATATGCTCTCAAGAGAACAATGACAAAGTTTTTAGAATATGTGATCTATTATAGCCTTGCATTGCTTGACTATAATCTTGGAAATCTTAGGCATTGAATTAGATCACAAAAAGCAAAGAAGCTCACCCAAAGGCTAAGAATTTGGTTCACCCCATTAACTCGACTCAAAGTATAAAGTCAAAAAGCCTACTATCCACAACCAAAGGCAAAGCTTGCACATGTTGTACTTTGAGTAAAATGATTCTTACATCTATATCCAACAATGTTGAATATACCCATTAGCAAATTGACCAATAACAAGGTGCTCACTCAAAATGTGTTGAAAGAAACATTGCATCATTTCAAGCAACTCACAATTTGAATTCATATCATGTTTCTTCCACTTTGCTATGGAAGAAAGACTCAAAAGTTATATAACTAATGTAAACTTATATAAATATAATTGAATAGGCCATGCTTATTTAACCAATATATTTGTGTAGGGTGGGTAAATCCATGAAAAATCAAGACCTCAAAGCAACATGGTTCAAATCGATACTTGTGAAGCAACCTAACTATACCTACCATTTCAAGCACAATTACCTAGATAGCAATGTGTTCAAATGTCTTTATAAAATGACTCATTTGCAAAACTGAAAACCATAACATAATGTTGTATTCCATAAGGTTCTCAACAGGTTCCCAATGGGTTCTTACAAAATTCTCAATGGTTATTTTTCTAAATTATGCTCCCCAAGGGTTCCCACGAGATTTCCAATTGATGCCTTAGTGATGCTCCTTATTGTGACTACAAATACACATACATAGATTTGGGAATGTCCAAAGTTTGATGGTTTTATCTTTGTGTAGGACAAAACAAAGGAGCCCATCATCCCAAAAGAACTTTCTACTTGTATAACCAATTAATAGGATCAACAATAGGCTATGTAAAAAGAATGAAGATGATGTAATGATCTTCCCATTATTCCATTTCAAGTATTGCATGTGGAATTACTTTGACAAGTTTGAATGTCCCAAAATGGGGTGTTGAAAGCTTTTGTGAAATTTTTGCATTTGAGAATTTCCATGTTTGTTGTTTAATTGAATATTATATAATTTGAAGACCTAGTGTGTTCAAGGATACACTTGCCTTTATAGTATGAAAAAAAATATCATCTTTATGGTTACAATGATGTCCATGAATCATGGGATGAAGTCAATAGAAAAGTTGCCCCAAATTAAGTTTTTGGATTAAATTTGGTTTGTATATGATTACTTCTCATACAACCCAATTTTGAGCATATGTAATAGATTCACATTCAAATTTCAACTATACACAACAAAAGAATGATTTAAGGGGAAAGAAGGAATAACATAGAAATAAAAATCATAGTTTAAATGACCCATGAAAAATAAGATGACCTTTGTTTACACCCTTTTTCTTTCATAACTCCAAGATCTATGATGGATTTAAGGTTGATACTCCATACACATAATTAAGTTATCCATGAAGTGTCCCAAAGTTGGGATGAAAACCTTGACTTTGGGCAAAACACAAGTTGGATGGCCAAATAAGAGTAGAATGCAATAATAACAAAAGTAACAAGGGGTCAAACTCAACTTTGCATCGAAATTGGTGGGCAACAATGTTGTGAGCATTGGTTTTTGTTGCTATTTAGAACCAAACCAAGGTATTTACATTATTGAACTTAAACTTTAAAATTTAATGGGCTTTCAAACTTGAATATCAACATTAAAATCCATGGTACATGTATATTATGGTTTGGTTAATGATCTTGGACATTTTTTAAAACTGAAATTTTGAAAAGGATGAAAATCCCACTTCATTTGTGGTTCTATCATTTTTCAAGATTCCATATATCATCCATTTCCTGAAAATGTGGAAGGGGGCAATTCAAGAGGTCAAGAGTAATGTTAGGTGGGTATCAAAGATCATGTGAGAACTTGCCAAGAGTTCAAGTTGGTTCTCACAAGAAAACCATCAAATATCAATCATAGTAACATCCAAACTGACATGTCCAACTTTTAGGATTTCAATGTAGTGAAATGATCCTTAAGACCTTACACTTTTATATAAATTTCAAAATAATGATATCCCAATAGGGTATTTAAAAGTAACAAGGTACAATTTTTAGCTTTAAAGGTTTAGTCTAATTATAATTTTGAGGCAATTGTTAGGTTATAAGTTGAATATCCTATGGGTTTCCCAAGAAAAAATATGTTTGAATCAAATGGCATCACTTCAATCTTTGCATGGAAGAACATTTTATTTTTTTCTCCAACCTCCACAAAGAACATAAAATGGGCCCAAGTTTAGTTTGGCCCCCATTTTGCTTTCTTCTCAAATTTTGTTTATGTTATATGTTTTATAGTTCAAAGAGCTTTGCTCTTGCTTTTTGTTTTGCTTTGGTTTTTTTTGTGGCTTGTAGCTTCTTGGTTATATGTTTCACCTCCTTAAACTCCTCTTGCATTGTTGTTCAACTCCTTTTGCATTATTGTTTTGTTTTTCTTGCTTGTTATTCAACTAACATTGTTATTTGGCTCTATGTTTTCAACTTCTTTCTAAGCTCAAGTACCTTTTTGACCTAGCTCCCATGTATGTTTAGTTTTTCTTACATTATTGTTTGGCTTTGCTTGCATTGTTGTTGTTATTTTGGTATCCCCCTACCCGCACACCCCCACCTATTTTGTGTAGGTTTAAGAAAAAGGAACTTGAAGCTACTAAATTGTGTTGCATCTTCCATTTTTTCAAGTACAAATTACAACCTTAAACCCTATACTTTTGTGTTTTCCTATCCTTTATTTCAATTTTTTGTTTGTAATCATTCATAATTCCATTTTTTACATGAAGAAAAAAAGAAGGTTAATTGAGTTATTTTGACCTTGTAAATGTTAATAAATATTTTGAGTTTGATTTAGTAGGCTTGACATATACTTAAATCAAGTTGCAAATAAAAAATTAAAACCGCACTTTGGTAGAAAAATGTTTGCTTTAATTTCTCCACTCTTTGTTGGGTAACAATCTTGGATGCATTCATGGTTGGGTATCACAACAAGGAGCATGACACCCATTTGTCATGTGTCTTGAGTCCTAAAGCAAGGACTTAGCAAAATGAATGTTCTAAAATGTTAAACAATGAAAGGGGATAAGTATGTTTAGGCTTTCAACCAATAAATGTTATAATAAATTATTCAAATAAATTGAAACAAAAATAAATGTCATGTTCAAATATACCCCAAAAAGGCATGCAAGATTACTTTGACATTCCAAAATGACAAACTTTCATTTGGAGGGTCAAAACCTTGAAAAAAATCAAATAATGTCTTTTTTTTGCACTCATGTCTCCTATACTTCTTTCCAAACCTTTGGAATGTAAAGTTGTAATTAACAAAATTAATTTGATTATCCTTATCAACACATCCATTTTATGAAAAAATCCAAAATTCTAACATCAATTTCACAAATTTTGGTAATTTATCATACTAAAAATTTGTGCCAATATATAGAACATACTTTATTCTATTTGTGGTCAAAATATGGAGCAATTTGAACAAATATTTCTAGTCATGTTGAGTCCTTTTTAATAAAACTACATAGTGGGACACAAGTCCTAAGGCATCTTTTAGGACACATAAGGACACGTTTTAATTATCCAAATTTAAAAAATCACCACCATTTTAATCAAAAATAGATGAATACCTAATATTAAAAACAATCTTCCAAATAAATTATTTTGTAATTGTAATGGTCATTCAAAATAGTGTGTTAAGAATGATTTGGGGCAAGACATTCCTTTTGTGTACCCCAACCGTGAATGTACCCTCTTGGGAAAAATACAATAATCAAGTGAAAATGAAAACATAAAAATAATTTAAAATGAAACATGTGAAAAAAATTCAATGATCTTCCTATGGAAAAAATTTCTAAAAAATATCCTAGTTTGGAAAATAAAAAGCAGTAAAGGTGTTGAAAATCAAAAATCAAAAATCAAAATGAACCTTCAAAAGTAGCATGTTCAAAGAATTAAATGGAAACCTCATGTTAATAATGCATTCTATTGGACTTTTTTCTATGTTAATGACAACAAAAAAGTTGATTGTAACAACATTCAAATGATGCATTATATTTTTTGTTATAACAATTTTATAAATGCATATAATCCCATAACTCAAATAAAAACATTTAATTTCATATTACAAATACATAATATAATAGTTTTCAACTAACATGAAAATGCAAGCCATGCCATTGTTGCAAAAATAATTGAAAAGGAAATGAATAATCTATTGAAAGAATTTGTTTAGAGATGACTAGCAAAGAAAAGGCCTAATATTTTTGGAAGCTAATTTTTTAAATTATAAAATATCATTTCAAAAAGGATGATGTGCAATGTTAAAGGTCAAATTGTATTGTAATAATCAAACAAATTAGTAGTAGGTAGTAGGTATTGGGGATATAGTAGGTATTGTGATGTCTATTTTGGGATAGGTTGGACAAAGGAGATTGAGTAGAAATAGAGTTCACTGTAATGAAGGATGAGGAGGTGAGATTAAGATTGTTAAGGTTGAATTCAAATGAATTTGAGGTGGGATAATTGAGGATTTGAGGATGCTCCAAAATTCCTTGAGGGAGTTCTTTCTGATTATTTTTGGAACACAAAATAGAAAAAGTGGAATTATTATTTTTAGAGTTAGAGAATAATTTTTTATGATGAACACATAGTTCTTAATTTTTTTTTCTCTTTGTTTTCCATGTTCTTTTTCACGATCTATTGTTTTCCCTTTATGTTAATATGAGAAATAAAATTGTTACATAATTATGATAAATTCATAACTATATAAAATTTTTATTGTGAGAAAATTAATGTCGTTGAATAACATTCTGGATTATGTCAGGAGCTTTAAGTACAAATTTTATGATTGAAATTGAAGATGTTACAAGAATAGAATTTGAATTAAAACAATGTTAGAATATTAGGATTTACCATTTGGTGACCATCCCCGGAATGAATTTAGGATCAAAATTTTGGGTTGTATGATTTGTTTTGGTTTTATTTCCTTGCAAGAGGGATTCAAAATGGGATATCATGAGCCACACTTACCCCCTTGGGTTATTGTTTATTGAATGTTTATTTTTGAATATTTTTGGAATATTTTGGACAAAAGTCTTTAAGAATTTTTTTTAAATATTTAAAATTTTCATCACATTATTATGTTATGGTTTACATAAAAATTTGCTAAAAAGATGCCATTGTCAAAAAAATTCAAGTCCATTTATAAGTCCTTCAATTGTTTAAAAACACTGGTTACAATGCTTTCAAAATGTTTTTGGGTATTTTTCATTCATTAGATTGATTTCAATTTTTTAGAATATATATATACCAATACTTTGAATATAACATTATGTAAAAGCAATTCCATTTGGAGTTTTTTATTTTTTTCTAAAATGTTAGATACACAAAACCAAGCACTGGTTATAATTTATGTACACATTAATATGACTACACCCTATGTACAAAAAGGTTATTGCAAAGAATTTTTTTCTCTAATTTAATAATTCAAAATTGTTGAAAACGTTTGTTAAAAATTAGATCTAAGCAAACAATTGTTGTAAGGATTTAAATTTGTGATAAAAAGAATTTATAAGGAAGAGTGGTAAAATGGCAACAAACATAAATTGAGTAATGACCCAAAGTTCGTAAAGACAATTAGATCAGTTAACCATGTAATAGAATGAAAAAAAAAATGTAATAAAAGAAGAATTACAATTTGCAAACAATGTAACGTAGTTATATATTCCAAAAAGAATACATTATACTATGCCAAGAATAGCTATGAAGATAGATGCAAGTTATGGTGGTTCACTTTTGTGACAAACTAGTGTTTTTTCCCTGGGTACCCTTTATTAAAATGCATATGATGATTAATATATCCTTAGATCTAATTGGGACTTAAACCTAGACTAACAATTTCATTATGAAGATAATTGTGTGGTTATTTATTAATACAATTTTGATTTGTTAGTAGTAATGGACTTTTGAAGTCGAAAAATATGGATTGGTTGTCTAAATGGAACATCACAAAATAGAAAAATGTATATTGATTCACATTCCAAATTTGTTATTTGAACTTAATATGTAATGGAATACAAGTTGATAAACTCATATGAAGAATATTTTCTTTGAAAACCTTAATTGTTTAATAGTTAGGTATTTTTGAATGGTTAAAATTTGACCATATTTTTATAAGTCCATATGAGTTGCAATTTTTGTTTTTTTTTTTCAATTTCTTTGTCTCAAAAACATATTTTTGAAAGTTTTAGATGAGGCATTATTCCTTTGAACTTTGTGAGTTTTCCTTTTAAGATTTCCAAATTTAAAAATGACATCAATTACATTAAATATAAATTTTCATATATATATTTTAGAACTTGTTTGTAAGTGATTGAACATGTATTATTCAAATATTATAATAATATATATTTAAAAAGTAACAACCATGTCCATTTGAATCATTTAAAAAAATCTAGTGTGGACTTATATGGAATGTAATTTTTGTTGTTATTGAACCATTATACCATGCATTCACCTAGGATAGAGGAGTGACCTATAAGGTACAGGACGCCACATGTAGTGGTTATGGAACCTTGGGAAGCATTCATTGGTAGAATGATGGGTGACTTAGTGTTCGAACAACGCTGTTAATGAGGGTAGAACCTTTAAAAGTTGAATCGAAAGGATGGGGAAACAATGCATTCAAGATTACCCCTACAAATCTACAACAAAGGAAACGAGAAAGGAAAAAGATGAATCAACCCAAAGACATGGTAATTTGTATAGATCCAAGGACATATTACATATGCATCAAAAAATATAGGGAGGTATGGAAACAAGATCCATAGACAAAGGCTTTACTTGGCAATATGCTTCATTTCAATACCGTCATAACTATGAAGAGTGGGATGAAAACATGTACTATAAACTCACAACCAATCATTGTATCTTTTGTGGATAAGAAGATCATTCACTTACAAATTGTCTGTTCATTAAGCGAGATGTACGAGATGCAATGAATAGTCATTTCCATATCTAAACGCAAAACAACTAAAAATCAAAAGATGATCATAATATGTTGGCCATTCCACAAAATATGGTATTAACAACACAACTACATAACTATAGAAATCTACGTAATCATACTGAAAAAGGTGATGTACAGAAGACACCTTCTGAGGTTAGAATACCTTGAATCACCAAACCATGTCATTCCACTCCGGAGAAAGTTATGATGATTACTTATTGCCTTGCTCTAAACAATGCAAGACTTGCAACTTTCAAAAGTATAGAGTATGTGCATGGATTAAGGAACCAAACACTACCAAATACCATAGTTTAAAAAAACGGTGGCATACCATTTCATGGAGGAATGATTGACCTAATACTGTACTTTTCACAATAATTATTGATGGGGTGCAAGGAATTCTTATGATGGTTGCATACCCAACCAAATCTATGCATGTGAACATGGCTAGATATCCAATATCTATTAAGAATGATGAAATTCTTGCAATACCAACTAAGAATGGTTCTTTCTACAATAAAGTTTGTAAAAGCCTATTGAGACTTTAAAGGGAAACCATTATAGTGAATTTAAAACAGTCCTTGTTAGTTCTAGTGCTAGAATATCTATAGTAGTAAACCTTGATGCAAAAGTACTAGTGAACTTAACCTCAGAAACACCCTTCCATAGTGTAATTACTAGTAAATTAGTACCACAAGATTGAAGAGGAATTCTTTGAAAACCCCTTAGAGGAGCTACAATAGCATTTGTGCAACATGTAATACCTTATTCTAGGCCTTTCAAGAGACCACTAAATTATCACGAGTATAAAAAAAACTTTGATTTAGATGTTCATGTACGAGTATTCAAAGCCACTATCAAAATTGGTTCGGTGCAACAATAGATGAGGAAATAATTATTTATTCAATTTTACATTGAGAGATAATGCATCTAGTTAGTGTAACAATTATATGCAAAATAATCCCCAATTATAGATTCACAGATTTAAAGCAAGGGGTGAAAGCATGGCAAAGTAAACAATTTTTGATCATTGTCACAAAAAAAACAAGTAGCCATAAACAAGTTTTTATTGAAAGTAGAAATGTTTTTTTATTTAATGATTAACACGAGGATAATCTTTAATTTTATCACAATGATGTTGATTAACTACGTATCTAATATGCATTCAAGTAGATTTTTAAAAAATGACTATTAGTTTTTCTATTTTTTTTAGTTGTCCAAACTTGTACAAGTAGGTGAAAGTAGATGAATTATTGAATATTCTCCATTTTCAACACGATGTAGCCCTAAAATGTACTTGCAAGTTCTCAACATTTAAATGTTATAGTAGAATACATGAAACTTCTAATGGAAAAATAGGTTTGAAATTCAATTTGACTAGTCATTTTCAAACATACTTAATATTTATTTTTATAATGCCAAAGTTTTTCAAATTTTGTAATCACCTCATTATAAACTCAAAGAAAGGCACCATTCTTTTATTATGTTATTTTAAATTATTTTCAATTTACTTTCTTCTACTTTTGTCAAAACTGGACCATTTTTTAACTACCTTGGAAATAACTACTTTTTCTATCTACTTTACCATGCTTTCACCCAAGCTTTCTGTAGACGGTATTAGATTGTGCAGAATGATGAACAAGTTAATTTACATTTGAAAAACCTAAAAAAAAAATCCATTGAAAGAGTAGAGGTGTACTATGAAAGACCATTGAAATGAACTAATAGTTTACAAACACTTAATATTGATAGTTTCTTAACTACAATATCCTAATATGGACTATAATCTTATTTATGCATTACTGCTATAGGAATGAAACGTGAAACTCTACAACATCACAAGGAGTCAGCACTAATATGCAAAAAAAATATTTATGTACCTAAAGGGCAAATACATTTTATGTATAACAAACCATAAGGACAAGGAGTGTAACTACTAGAAACCAAACGTTTACAAAACTTGTGACAAATGCAAACATTCAACACCATTTTTAATGGATGGAATTCATCCATAATGTTTGTCCATAACTCCTAATTAACTTTTAGTTCACTTTCAATTAAGTCCTAGTTAAGTTTTAATTAAGTCTCAATTAAATTTTAGTTAAATTCTAATTAAATCTTAGTTAATTCCCAGTTAAGTCGTAATTAACCCCCAATTAACTCCTAGTTAAATCATAATTAACTCTTAGTTAACTTTTAGTTAAATCATAGTTAACTTTTAATTAATTCCTAATCAACTTCGAGTTAAGTCCGAATGAACATTTAATTAAGTTTTAGTTAACTCATAGTTAACTCATAATTAGGAAGGCACTCAATAAGCTTCTTTACTTGATACACACATAGAAGCCTCCTTGGAAGTTTCCTTAAGCTAGGTCCCCAAAGGGGTATAAATAGAAGTAGGACCCTTCATTTCTTTTAGTATGTTCAACATCAATTTAAAGCACAATCTTACACCATAGCCCTGTCATGTTCTTTTCATGTTCATGTTTACATATGTTAAAATAATAAAAATATATATTCATGTTTATTTTGCAAATCTTGTGTTTTTATTTTTAATTATTGTGTTATTGTTTTTAGATCACATAATCTTGTATTGTTACTTGTTTGAAAGTTAGATTTGTCCACCTTTCCTTTTAGCCTTTGATCTTATGGTTTTTCGTGTCTTTAATAGTTTGAAGATACTCCATTTGGTTTACATTTATTTTTGTGCCTATAAGCCTTTTGGAGTTGAATGTGGATTACATTTCTTCAAAGGAATTTTTTTCAAAAAGTCATGAATTATCCACTTCTTATTAATTAAGGTTGTGGATTATCCACCTCTTGTTGGTGTCATATTTCATGGTGTTCATAATCATGTTTACGTTTAGAAAAGAGATAATTGCACATATGGAAAAATCATTGTTGTTGTTAGGCATATGCAACAAAAGAATCAGGCTCTTTATAAGTTTGTTGCTCATCTTCAAAACATTCAAGCATCAATGTCATTGGGATGTGTTCCCACAACACCATCCCAAATAAAGGAACCACAAATTAGCCTTCTTGACAAGTTTGATGGGACGCATTCCAAGTTTCGAAATTTCCTTAACAAAGTGCGACTAATCATTTGGTTGCATCCACATCATTATACAAATGGTCCAACTTAGGTTGCCTTATTGGCACGTTGCTATCAAGCATAGCCTTCACATGGTTTGCACCTTTGTTAAAGTGATAATCTCCATTGCTAAATGATCTTGAGGCATTTGTGGAGGAATTTAGCGCCACCTTTGGAAACTCTGACAAAGTATGCACATCGACTAGCAAATTATGAGATATTCGTCAAGATCCACGTCCACCTGTTATGTATGCATCAGATTTTAGGCAATCGGTTTGCGACATATCATGGGATGAAGCAACACCCATGAATTAGTTTCAATATGGATTATGCAATGAAGTGAAGGACCTATTGTTCACTATGCTAGATATTGGGTCTTGAAAAAATAGGTAGATGATTTGGAAATTAGATCTACAACTTTGCAATGAGACAAAGATGGTCTACAAGGATAGGTGCAAGAAAAGGAAATCCTGAAACTCAAGGAGGAAATTCAAATCATTGTGCATTGAAGGGACAAAGTTGTATGTGACAAGGACGAAACTTAGGCTAACTACAACAAATGAATCTAAAAGTTACAACATGATGCAAAGAGGATATATTTAGTTGTGAACTCAATCACAACTATGGAGCCACATTTGTCTAAACACATATTGAAGGAATATGATAATTTGTTAATGCATAATATAATTTTAAAGACTAAGCAGAAGTCCTTGCAACTACAGGCATATCATGTTGACACATGGTGGAATTTAGTTCAAGATGTGCTACAAATAGATTTAAAGACCTTATTTGATGAACACAAGGCATATGAAGCCTACAAGAAGAAGTTGAAAGCGTATTGAGAAGCATATTTAGAGTTTAGGTATGATTCACCTTCTAAACTCGTTAGGATAATTTTAATATTTCAAACTTCAATTAATATGAAGTAGGTCTAAGTGGAGAAGCTCAAGAAGTTCAGTCAAGTGCACCTACATAAAAGAAGGGTGGAGACACTACATAGGAAGCCATGAATGAATATATATTGGCACAATTTGAAAAGCAAGTTTTAGTAGAAGTTCCAACAAAACAAGAATAACAACAAGTGTTTACCCAAATAGAATTCATATAATATGCTACAATAGTTGATGTTTCCCCAATAATTCAATTTGTTACAACAATTATAACAACACCAAACTCACAAGATGAAGGGGATAATGGTCATACACAAACCATTATAGAAGCACATCAATATGTGTAACTATAACAAACTTTATAGACTAAGGAAATTGTTGTAATAGAGGAACAACAATATGTGGAACCAGAGATTATAGTTGTAGAACAAACAACTATAGAATAAACAAGAATAAGGGGTAGTATATTTAGCAAATTCAGGGGTTTTTTCAATATAGATGTCCATAGTAGGATTTCGGGGATGAAATCCAAAGTACATGGGGGGTAATGTTATGGGTAAGATTGTACTATAGCAATCAAACAAATTAGGATGCATGGGGATAATGAGTAGGTATTGTGATGTTTATTTTGGCACATGTTAGATAGAGGAGATTTATGAGAAACAAAATGCATTGTAATGAAGAATGAGAAGGTGAGATTAAGATTGCTAAGGTTAAATTCAGATTCATTTAAGGTGGGAGAATTGAGGATTTGAGGATGTTTTGGAATTCTTTGATAGAGTTCTTTGTGACTACATTTGGAGCATAAAATATAGAAAGTGAAATAGTTTTTTTTTAGAGTTAAAAAACAGTTTTTGATGATGAACACATAGTTACTCAATGTTGTTTCTCTTTTGTTCTTCCATGTTTTTTTCCATGGTCTATTGTTTTCCCTTTATATCAATATGAGAAGTAAAAACGTTGTAAAGTTATGATAGATTCATAACTATGCAAACACCTTTATTATGAAAAAATGTTGTTGAATACCATTCTAGATTACGTAGGGAGTTTAAGTACATATTTTATGGTTGAAATTGAACATGTTACAAGACAAAAATTGAATTTAAAACAATGTTAGAATATTAGGATTTACCATGCAACAAAAAGAAGTTTTGCAAGACTTAGCCCTTTTGATTGTCCAAAATCACTTGCCAATGTAATTTGTGAAAGTATGTGGTTCAAACATTTGGCATTCCATTCATGTCCCCAAATGGTCTTTCCTTAGGAGAAAACAAGTTTCTCAAAAGATGTTGCTTAATTTAGTGGAGAAAACAAAACATAAATATGTTCTACCAAAATGAATAAAATGCAATATTATAACAATAAGTTTTGTTTCATGAACGTTTCAAGGTACACATGACATTTTTGTTTTTGTGATAAAAAGATTAAAGGTTGATTGGCAACCAAAGCAAGTCACTATTGATTTGTTTGAGGCAACAAAGTTACTAGTCGATCTCTAGCAATAAATTTAACAATATTGCTAGATGAATATAGGTTGAAGAAGGAAATACTTATTTATGTACAACATGAAGGATCAAACTTTAATATTATGACATTTTCACTAAAGTTTACTGTGAATTGCAAGTGTTTAAGTTTGGAGGAGACTTTCAAGGTATTTGTCTTGGCATGTTTTTTCTAAAGCTTATTAATATGCGACAACATATGAAACATTGTGCAAAAATTTCAAGTATGTTTTTATTAATTCTACTCAATCATATTGTGTTGAAAGTCTATAACCTAGGTTAAGAAATTTGGAAAAGGAAGGCAAGAAGGGAATAAGGGTTGTGAGGATTATAATATTGGCCCAAAAAAAAACACTTTAATTAGGACAAGGTAGAATTCTTTTCATTTAAATTAATTTTGTGAATCATTTTTGAGGCATTGGAGTCTTTCTTTTTGTTTTTAAGGAAATATGAAAGCCAAAAGTCCATAACATGTTATCTTTGATCTTAATTAACCAAGGTTAACGTCTTCATTTATTATCTTTTTTTATTGGTTGTGAAAAAGGTGTGGCTATTGTTGGGGAATATGATAGGAAATCTTTACATCTCATGCTTCTCGAATGTCATCATCATTTACATTATGTGAAAAAATCTAAGGTTGGATATATAGGCCAAAAATTTTATGAAGATTACAACCTAAATAATTTTTAACATATTGCCAACATAAGTGAATTAATGAAAAAACTTTGTCAATTTTTAAATGATATAAAGTGGAAATTGAATGTCACCTTCAATGGTGGGACAAGCATGAATCCATATTTCCTATAGTTGGTTTTTTGACTTGTCAAATTTAAGCATTGTAAGATCACAAATTGAAACAAAAAGGAATTATTTCAGGCAATTAATAAACAAATTAAAAAAATCATTTACAAACAGTTGATTTAGAGAAGTTGGTATTTGTGAGCAAAAATTGACATAATGATCTTAAGGTTGGTTATAATTACCTTCTAATTTGGTGGAGTTAATTGAAAATATTTGAATTTAGAAAAAAAAATTTAGGAGTTTGAAGGTTCACCTTTAGTTTGACTTAATTTTAAATTATTTAAAACCTAAGTCAACTATATTCGATAAGTATTCAAATTTAATTGGACCTAATCCATGACCTTTGTACATATTTAATTCACTTTTGGTCTAATTGAATTTAGGATTGTTTTGACCTTAATTCAATAATCACTATGAAAAAAAATGATTTCCAACTAGCCTTGCAACTGGGGTTTTCAATTGTAATGACCATTTGCAATTCATTTGTAACTCATAATATTTTTATAGGCATGAATACTATCGAACAAGTTACATGAATTACAATGGATGCAACCCATTGCATATGAAACCATGTACATATGCAACTTGTGTAACTCAATTACAACTATGTAGAAACAACTATTGTGTAATTCTAATGCAACTAGTTTGCAACTCCCATGGTAATGTCACGCTAACGTTACTTTTCATTGATCCATCAAAATTTGACACATGGCACTATGGAAATTTTTAGGTGAAAAACATTTTTTTTTGAAATATTGGTTTCCCCCATTCCTTATGATTGTTCATTTATAATGGTTTTAGATTGTGACATGTGACATAGTCAAAAGTTGCCACATGACATATTAGTTCAAACTTGGTAAAAATAAAATAAAATATCAATTTAAATAATAAAGAGGTCAATACATTAGCATAGGTAGGTAGGTAGGACATACCTACATAGTTAGGTTACATTCCTACCTACCTACACTACATACCTATTTACCTACCTAGGTAAGTAAATAAAAAAGTAGGACCAACTACTTACTCACCTAGGTAAGCAAATGGGTAGGAAGGTATAAAGGCAAGTGAACTAAAAAGTAACCCTGTAAATATTTTTATTTTATGCATGTTTTGTCTTTAGGGTTAAGTTTTTTTGGTTTTATCTCAAATTGACACATGTATTTTAATGTGAGCACACATAAAAAACACCTTTATACAGTTTATGAGATGAGATTTATGAGTAAAACATATGGGTTAAATCTTTTAATTGCACATTATTTGCATATAAGTTGCAAATTGGGTTGCAATTGCAAAAAACATTTTCCACATTTTTTGTGTTTGTTTTCAATTTTGCAAATTGTACACTTTATGAAACAATATGTATGTACAATTTTGACTTGAATTCTTTAAAAAATAATAATATATTCATTAAATTTGGCATTTACAAAAAAATTGAGGAATTTAAGTCTCCAAAACTATATTTTGTTAACTGATTTATAATAGAAATCAACATACCGAAAGACACCATCACTATGGAGTTAAAGTGGGTTAAGGAAATCAACATCAAAACGTTATTCACCAACATGG